>ENA-OPSD01002224-OPSD01002224.1-human-gut-metagenome-genome-assembly--contig:-NODE-2224-length-11984-cov-2.928494_pt1 | contig 11984 bp, 13 predicted proteins | sample MGYA00241453_ERZ501898 | MGnify/ENA primary metagenome ERZ501898 (study PRJEB25962, sample SAMEA2042226) | human gut metagenome | biome: human gut; feature: human-associated habitat; material: faeces... | reverse complement strand
TGATCTTACCTGTACCTGGTACAAGGTATACTCTTGCGATAGATTTTTTTCTTCTGCCTGTTCCGTAAAATTTTGCGCTAGCCATGATACTTTCTTCCTCCGATCCTCATTAAAATGTTAAAACTTCTGGTTTCTGTGCTGCCTGCTCATGCTCTGGGCCTGCATATACATGAAGCTTTGTAAACATGCTTCTTCCCAGAGGTCCCTTTGGAAGCATACCTTTAACTGCTAACTCAACAACCTTCTCTGGCTTCTTAGCCATCATCTCACGCAGAGTGGTTTCTCTCATGCCACCTACGTAATCAGAGTGGTTGTAATATACTTTCTGATCTAACTTCTTGCCAGTAACTTTTACCTTATCAGCATTAACTACGATAACATAATCACCACAGTCGATGTGTGGGGTAAAGATTGGCTTATTCTTTCCTCTTAAAACTTTAGCTACCTCAGATGATAAACGTCCTAATGTATAACCTGTAGCATCAACTACATACCATTTTCTCTCAATTGTCGCTGGACTAGCCATAAAACTCTTCATTGGTTAACCTCCTGTTAATTTCAACCTAAATTACATCTTTACAGATGATCGCTATATGTGATAAATATTGGGAAGTATTTATCAATGAAATGCTCCGCTCCGGGGCTTTGGATGAGCATTTACTCTCAACGTCACAGTTTCTTATTATATAATATCTGTTTTCTCATGTCAAGCCATTTTCTTGGCTAAATCCTTATATTTTCAAGGTTTTTTTATCATATCTCACTTGCAAAGTGGAATTCACTTTTTCAACTCACCTTTTTTATTATAATCCATCATAGCTTGTCTATATCGTCTATAAAAGATTTAATCCTGATATTCCATACCTGCCAGCATCAGACCTTTTGCCGGTGCTGTAGGACCTGCTGCCGCCCGGTCGCAGGCTGCAAGGATCTTTGGCATTTCCTCTGGTGTTCTCTGACCCATTCCCACTGCCATAAGTGTTCCCGCAAGGATACGGACCATATTATAAAGAAATCCATTCCCACATACCCGGATGGTGATCACATCATTTTTGTCTTTTTCTATGTCAATACTGTATACAGTGCGCACAGTGTCTAATACCTGTGTACGCACATTACAGAAGCTTTTATAATCATGTTCTCCAGTCAGCAGTTTTGCTGCCTGGCGCATTTTATCAAGATCCAGGTCAAAATGGCAGAAATGAGTATATAGACGCAGGGACGGCACTTCCATTTTACGGTTTAAGATCTTATACTCATACGTCTTAGTGCAATGATGTTTTCTCGGATGCCAGTCCGGCTCCACTTCCATAGATGACTGTATGCGTATATCTTCCGGAAGACGCTGGTTCAAGGCAAAACATATTTTATCTGCCGGCATGCGGTGTTCTGTATCAAAAACTGCTACATTTCCCATGGCATGAACACCAGAATCCGTGCGGCTGGCTCCGATTACTTCAATAGGTTCTCCTAAAAGATCCGTTAATTTTTCATTTAACACCTGTTCAATGGTCACTGCTCCTGGCTGCACCTGCCAGCCATGATAGTTGGTCCCATCATAGGCCACTCTCAGAAGGACCCGTTTTTTCATGTTTCTGCTCTCCTTATATTTTCCTGTATCACATATATCGCTCAGAACTTCCGTTATTTTTCCTGTATCACACGTATCTACTCTGAACTTCCGTTATTTTTCCTGCATCACATATATCGCTCAGAACTTCCGTTATTTTTTCTGTATACAGGATACATTTACAGATACACTCTGGAAGCAATGACCAGCACAAAATAAAGGGCAAAGATCATATATGCCTCATGGTCTCTCTGGCTGTACTGAAGCGGTTTCATCTTTGTTCTTCCTTCTCCACCGCGGTAACATCTTGCTTCCATAGCCATTGCCAGATCTGTCGCTCTGCGGAAAGCAGAGATAAATAACGGCACCAACAGTGGGATCATGGCTTTCGCTTTCTGCACCAGATTTCCAGACTCAAAATCAGCACCTCTTGCCATCTGTGCCTTCATGATCTTATCTGTTTCTTCTACCAGGATTGGAATAAAGCGCAGAGCAATGGACATCATCATAGAAATCTCATGGACCGGTACATGGAACCGTTTTAAAAATCCCAGCCCCTTTTCCAGTCCATCTGTCAGCTGGTTCGGTGTAGTCGTCAGTGTCATAAGAGAAGAACCTACTACCAGATAGATCAGGCGTACTGCCATAAAACCTGCCAGACGGATACCTTCCCAGGTGATCTTAAAAATCCAGAAACGGATCAATTCTTGTCCCGGAGTAAGAAATAAGTTAAAGCTGACACTGATCAGCAGTAAGATCACAATAGCTTTTAAACCTTTTAAGATAAAGCGCAGCGGCACCTTGGTCAGAATGATCACAGCTGCCAGTGCAATGGTTCCCAAAAGATATCCCCATATATTATTTGCCACAAAAAGGGACAGAATAAACACCATTGTCCCGAAAAGCTTTGTTCTTGGATCCAGACGGTGGATCGGTGATTCCACCGGATAATATTGTCCTAAAGTTATATCTCTCAGCATTTTTATACCTGCCGCTTTCTCTTTTTATCCCACAATGCAAGAATCGCCTCTTTTGCTTCTGACACTGTGGTAATATCATTATCAATATCCAGTCCCTTTTCTTTCAGATCATGGACCAGATACGTTACCTGGGGTGCTGCCAGACCAATGGCTTCTAATTCTTTATAATGACGGAACACTTCTCTTGGAGAACCGTCAAATATCTTCTGTCCATGGTTCATAACGATCAGTCTTCCTGCATATCTTGCAACATCTTCCATACTATGGGACACCAGGATAATAGTCATCTTCCGCTCTGTATGAAGTCTTGCGATCTGATCTAAAATCTCATCTCTTCCCCTTGGATCCAGACCTGCTGTGGGCTCATCTAAGATCAGGACTTCCGGTTCCATGGCAAGTACACCTGCAATTGCAACTCTTCGCTTCTGACCACCAGACAGTTCAAAAGGTGACTGACTGTAATAAGATTCATCCAAACCTACCAGACCTAAGGCTTTTTTCGCCTTTTCCTTTGCCTCCTCCTCAGAAAGCCCCTGATTTTTCGGTCCAAAACATACATCTGTTAATACATCGATCTCAAAAAGCTGATGCTCCGGGTACTGAAATACCAGTCCTACCTTGCTGCGCAGCTTTTTCATATCATATTTATCTTTATAAATATTTTCTCCATTGTAATATAATGCACCAGAGCTTGCCTTGATCAACCCGTTTAAGTGCTGGATCAATGTGGATTTTCCAGAACCTGTATGTCCTATAATGCCTACAAACTCTCCATCCTGGATCTCAAAATTCACATCAAAAAGAGCATGCTGCTCAAAGGCTGTACCATTTCCGTATACATAATTCAGATCAACTGCTTTTATCGACATCTTATTCTCCTACTTTTCATCTGTAAACAAAGCCATCAGCTGTCCAGCCAGCTCTTCCCTGCTTAAGATCCCATCTGTTAAAGGCATTCCTGCTTCCTTTAACTCATACGCAAGTTCCGTTGCCTGAGGCACATCCAGTCCATGTTCTTTTAATTCTTTTACACGGGAAAAGATCTCCTTTGGCACTCCATCCATGATCACTTTTCCGTCATCCATTACGATCACACGGTCTGCGTCAATGGCTTCCTCCATATAGTGAGTAATCAGTAAGACCGTAATGCCTTCTTTTTTATTCAATTCATGAACCGTACGTATTACATCTTTTCGTCCAATTGGGTCTAACATAGCCGTCGGTTCATCTAAAATAATGCACTGTGGCCGCATAGCCATAACACCAGCAATCGCAACTCTCTGCTTCTGGCCACCAGACAGCTTATTAGGAGATTGTTTTCTATACGCAGTCATTCCCACTGCTTTTAAGCTTTCATCTACCCGTTTCCAGATCTCCTTGGTCTCAACACCGATATTTTCCGGTCCAAAGCCTACATCTTCTTCTACAATATTTCCAATGATCTGGTTATCCGGATTCTGGAATACCATTCCCGCTGTTTTGCGCACATCCCAAATGTGTTCCTCGTCTTTTGTATCCATTTCTCCTACCCATACCGTTCCATCTGTTGGAAGGAGCAGTCCATTAATATGCTTTGCAAAGGTAGACTTTCCGGAACCATTATGCCCTAACACTGCCACAAAACTTCCCTTTTTTATATCCAGGTCAACACCATCTATGGCACGTTTTACTTCTTCTATTTTTTCTTCTTCATCTCTTCTTATATATTCATAGACCAGCCTGGCTGTTTTTACAATTCCCATGACGTTCCTTTCAAGGTAATATTGTTTATAAAAAAAGTCAAATGTTTATACATCCCTGCGTGCAAGCCCACCGTCTGTATAACCGCTTGACGATATTTTTATTGTAAACTCGTCACAATTGTAGATGATATCATAGTATAAGTCAAGAAAAAGCCGCCTTTTCAGACAGCTTTTTCGTATATACGTTATCATTTACTTTTTTAATCTTAATGGTTCCAGACACCATCTGCATCTACAACAAAACCACCAATAGATGTACTTACCGCCTTAGATCCATCTCCTGGATAGAAATAATACCATTTACCAGAAACCTGATACCAGCCTTCCATCATGACACCGGACTGGTTAATAAAGTAAGTCTTTCCGCTGATGGTCAGCCAGCAGTTAGAAATCATTGCTCCTTCCGGACCGCCCTGGTTTGGATTTAAGTAATACCATTTATCTCCTTCTTTAAGCCAGCCTGTCTTCATACCGCCATAACTGGTATCAAAATAGTACCAGTGCCCATCTTTCTGCTGCCAGCCTGTAAGCATCTTACCGCTGTTGTCAAAAAGATACCACTTGCTGTTCCACAGCAGCCAGTTGTTCTTTATATAATTACCATCCGGATACTTAAAATACCAGACATTGTTTTCCTGTCTCCAGCCTACATCTGTAGTTCCTCCTCCGGGAGTAATACTACCGCTGCTTCCACCGGAACTGTTATCCTGTCCGGAGCCATCCGATACTTCATCTTCATCAATATACTTGCTGTCAGATTCTGTCCATTCACTTTTCTTGCCATAGCGTTTCTGCTCATCAGTATGGGGAACTGTGCGTACCTTAAAGGTATAATCCCCCTCTTTTGTCATATATGGATAGAAATTATAGGAAGTTCCATTGTAATCTTCCAGCTTCTTCATAACAGTGGAACCTTTATACAAGATCACATCATAATAACCTGTTTTATCATCTGGTGCTTTCCAGGTTGCCTTTCCTTTTCCACTGCCCCACTCAGCTTCCTTAGGTGCTTCATAAGTGCCTTTTACCCCTTTGACACGAAGAACCACTTTCAGATTGCTTCCACTTTTACTTGAAGAAACAAACTCACCACCATTAATACTTACTTTACTTGAGCTGTAGCTGCTGCGGAATCTATATTCATATTTAGAATCAGAAGAAGAATCCGGCTCCAGCCAGACAGTGATCTTTGGAGTATCTCCAATAGACACATCTTTATTATTTGTCCATTCTGCAGACTCAACTCTGTATTTGTCTGATGTAGTATAAACCTTGGTTCCGGAATCATCCTTTGATGTTCCCACACTGTCTCCGCTGTTGATCTCATCCCCGGCATCAAGATCAACCTCTACCTTCAGGGAAATATTAGTAATATACTGATAATCAGATGCTGCCAGCGCCTGAACAGGAATTACTGTGGTAAACATTCCTGCGGCCAGCAGCATACACACCATTCTTTTTAAATTCAACATAAGCTGTACCCTCCTCCGTTTTGTACCCTCATTATAAAACAGGATATAGGTTTTAGCAACTTACGATATTCTTTCAAACCTCTGACAGAAACTGTTCTAAAAAGAGCCAGAATGAATACTCATCCTGACTCTTCTTAACTGTTTACATAGCCCCTAATAATTTAGGTAAAAACAGTACCAGTCCCGGTACAAATGATAATACTAACACAACGATTATCAACGTTATTATATACGGTATCATTGCTTTTGAGATCCGTTCCACTTTTTCACCTGAAACTCCAGATAAAACATACAGTACCATTCCTACTGGCGGTGTCAGCAGTCCGATCATTACATTTACCGTCATAAGTACGCCAAAATGAACCAGATTCATTCCATAGGCACTCATAAGAGGAACAAGAATAGGTGTTAATATAATGATAGATGCTGTTCCATCCATAAACATTCCTACTACTAAAAACAGGAAATTAACCAATAAGATGGCAATGACTTTATTGGGAACAATGGCTGAAATAGCTGCGGCAGCATGTACTGGTATCTGTTCTACTGTCAGGATCCAGCCAAACACACAGCTTGCAGAAGCGATCAGCATGACCATAGCAGTTGTCTTTACTGTATCATCTATCAGTGCCGGAAGATCCGAGATCTTAATGCTTTTTGTTATAAATGAAATGATCAATGAATATACTGCAGCGACTACAGCAGCTTCTGTAGGTGTGCAGACTCCTGTAACAATTCCTCCGATCAATATAACAGGAGCTAAAAGTCCCCAAAAAGAACCTGTAAAACTATGGCATATTTCTCTTAATGTAGCCCGCTTATGTGGTTCATATCCCCTCTTTTTAGCCTGATACCATACTACAACAGCCATGGCAAATGCCATACATAATCCTGGAACAACTCCTGCCATAAAAAGAGAGCCAATGGAAACACCTGCTATTACACCGTACATTACAAAAGGAACGCTGGGCGGGATAACCGGTCCGATACAACTGGAAGCACCTGTAATGGCAAGTGAAAAATCATCATCATAGCCGGCATCTTTCATTGCTTTTAATTCAATTGCTCCCAGACCGCCTGTATCAGCAATGGCGCTTCCTGACATTCCTGCGAAAATAACAGACGCTAAAATATTTGCATGTCCCATTCCGCCTCTTATATGTCCAACCAGTTTATCCGCAAAACCAAAGATCTGCTCTGTGATCCCACTGTTATTCATTACTGCGCCGGCAAACATAAAGAATGGTACAGCCATCATAGAAAATGAATCACCGACTGTCATTGTCATTTTCTGTACGATAATATTCAGTGACGCGCCGGAAGAGATAAAATAGGCCAGTGATCCAAGTAAAAGAGAAAACCCGATCGGCATTCCGATCACCATTAAAACAATCAAAGCTATTACCATAGCGATCATGATCTTTCTTCCCCCTTTCCCTTTTTAATAATGAGAACCGACTGCAGCAGCATATGTACGATCACCAGAATATATCCCACCGGTAAAGATGCAAATACCCAGCTCATAGGAATCCTCATGCAGCCTGAAAGCAGAGTATTTTGCTTTCCAATATAATTAACAGCATGCGGAAGCATATAGACAAGTGCTGCCACTACCAGTAAATTACATAAGATTTTCAAAACTTTCTGCGCCAAATGAGGTAAACGATCCGTTAATAATGTAACCGCTACATGTTTCTCCTGGGTCACACCATAAGCCGCTCCTAAAAATACCAGCCACACATACGCATATCTTGCAAATTCCTCACTCCATAAAAGAGGATGATTGAAAATATACCGCATAATGATCTGAGCGGTTACAACGACCATCATGAAACAGAAAATAATGGATGTAATAATACGTTCTAAAAATTCCAGTTTTTTAATAGCCAATACAACTATGTTTTCCACTGTTTCTTCCCCCTCACAGCCGCTTCTGTTATAACAGTTATTTCTCTAATGCCTGGATCGCAGCATAAAGATCAGGATCATCAGCACTTAACTCTTCTGAAACAGGTTTTAAAGATTCTTTAAATGCGTCTCCATCAACTTCTACCATTTCAATGCCATACTTATCTGTAAATTCTTTCATTAAATCTTCTTCACCGGCATTTGTCTGCTCATTGGCCCATGCTGCTGCATTGTCAATTGCTTCTAACAGGATCTTCTGATTTTCTTCTGTCAGTTTATCCATACAATTCTTGGAGATCAATGTAAAAGTTACTTCACGTGCATGATTGGTCAGCATAAGTTCTTTACATAATTCCTGGATGTTCCATGCGCAAAAACCAGAAAGAGTATGTTCCGCGCCATCTACAACACCCTGCTGCATTGCCAGGTACTGTTCTGTTGCTGCCATTGGAGTAGCTGTTGCTCCCAGACCATTTACAGTAGAAATAATAGCTGGCATATCAGGGCATCTTATCTTTACTCCTGCAAATTCAGCTGGCGTTGTAGCTTTAGCGCCAGTTGTGATCACATAACGAGCGCCCATTGTCTGTGTACCGCAAACGATAGCACCCAGCTCTTCTCCTGCTTTTTTAAATAAATCTGCCTCTGTGTCACTACCAATAAACTTTTCAAAATGCTCATAACTTCCAAATACATAAGGTGCCTGGAATACATTAAAGGAAGCATAACGTTTTCCAAGTTCGCCAGAACCTGTATTACACATATCAATACTTCCGTCTAATACGTTTGTATCTACGTCACTTTCATTTCCAAGCTGGCTGGAGTCATAAATTATAACGTGAACTTTTCCTCCTGTTTTTTCTTCTACCTCATCTGCCATCTTCTGAAAAGCCTGTACATAAACAGTACCTGGAGTAGATGTTGTACTATACTGAAGGCTTACTTCTTTCTGCTCAGAAGCAGGTGCCTCTGTTTTTGTCTCTGTTTTCGCTTCTGCTGTTGTTTTATTTTCTGTCTCTGCTGCCTTGTTGGCACTAGAACCACAGCCACTTAATAACATGGATGCTGAAACAGCTAATACTGTTAATTTACAAAATGTATTTTTTCTCATATTTTTCCTTCTCCTTTTTTACTTTAAATACTTGTCTAAAAACATAAAGATCTTCTCTGTATTTTCCTTAGTACGGAAAAATGGCTCTGCATGGTCCACCTGTGGGAAGAGTTCTAATGTGACTTTCTCTTTTCCCAAAACCTTTTCTAACTTATCCGCAAACAAAATGCTTTGCTGAAAAGGAACGATGGTGTCTGCCATCCCATGCTGAATGAAAAACGGTGGAGTATCTTTTGTGATATAATTTTCCGGATTAGCAAGCTGACATAAATGTGGTACTTTGTACGGTGCTTTTCCAAAAAGCATTCCCCCCATTGATCCATCATTGCTGCATGCCTCATTGGGATCCACCCCGTACTGTATATGCTGATGCTCCAATTGCAGGATATCAATAATTGGATAAAGTGTCACCACACATTGAACCTGTGATGAAACATCAGGATTGCCCATAGACAGATCTTCCAGTTGGGGAACCATTCCCGCAGTACCGGCTAAAGCCGCTAAATGGGCGCCTGCCGACAATCCCCATAATCCAATTTTCTCCCCATTCAGATGATATTTTTCTGCATTTGCCTTTAAAAACCGGATTGCAGCCTTTATGTCATAGATCTGAATAGGGAAATGTCCATGAACGCTCCATGTATACTGCAAAGATACTACTGCATAGCCCCTTTTTAATCCTGTTAAAACAGGTTCGATTTTCAGTGAGCTCTTTGCACCATAATACCAACCACCTCCATGAATATCCACAATAACAGGAAATGGACCATCCCCCTCCTCAGGCAGATAAATATCCATTAACTCATCATCTGTGCAGGTTGCATATTGCACATCCAAAAACTTACGATGCAGATCGGGAGTTTCCAGCACAGATGCTGTTTCTTTACTCTCAACAAGAACCATACTTCTATCTCCTTGTATTGTGTTTTTGCAGATAAACAGTCGGCCAACCATTCATTTCGTATGATCTAATTATAATAAAAGCTCTTTTTTCTGACAATATTCACAGTGTTTTCATTTGAGATATAAATATGTGCAGTTTGCCTATTATTGCAATAAGCTTGCCGTTTTATTTTGATCGTGCTAAGATGGATCTTAGTATTACACTGGAGGAAACAGTATGAATTCTTATGAAATGGTTCAGGTTTCACAAAAATTGATTCAATATCTCAATACTGATCTTAAAGAACATGGCCTGTATATCAGTATCACAAATACCCGGGGTACCATTATCGCATGCTCCCTTACAGATCGTATCGGTAAATTCTGTGAGCCCGCTTTACAGGCAATTTCGCAGAAAAAGAACATAGAACTTCACCCATATGATACAACCCGCTACTCAACGCCTTATGAAGGTATTTATATTCCTTTATTTCATCTTCAGACGCTTATAGGTACTCTTGTTCTGGAAGGAGACTTTGAACAGGCAAAATCATTATCTTCCATGTGTAGCTTAACTGCAAACGCTTTTTTTGAAATGGAATTTTATAAAGAAGCCTATTGGGGAAAACTAGATCAGAGAAATATTTTTACCAAGATCCTTTTATACTGTGAAGATGACCCCTTTCCTTCTGAGGTCCATCACATTACAGAAAAATTCGGAATAGACACAAATATGGTCCGAATACCCATTTTATTTATCCTGCGTTATAATGAGTTAAGCGAAGAAAAGCTTATTAATGAATTTAAAAAGAATCCTTCTCATACAAACCAGGACATAATATGTATAACCCGGGGACAGAACGCGGTGATCTTCAAAGCCCTTTCTGTTGACCCTACAGAAGCCATTAAGCAATATCGCAATATAATTGATACCTACATCAACAATGCCCGGCTTCTCAACATTAATAACGGCCAGTCCTTCATTTGTACCATTGGATCCCTTCAGGATAACATGTTGAATTATCACAAGGCCTTTCAACATACCCTTTGGGTCTGCAATCATTGTGCTGATGTAACTTGTGAGCATGAAACAAAGACCTATTACTTTTACGATTTTATATTTGAGTATATACAAAATCAGGTCAATATGGATGAAACCAGTATAATCTTTAATGTATTTTCAGAAGCACTGCATAACAAAGAATGGCACTCTTTCGTGCATAATATGGGCACTCTTTTGAAAAATAATATGAACGTTTCTACCAGTGCTAAAGAACTTTATTTACACAGAAATACGCTTATTAACTGGATCAATCGCTATAAAGACCTTTTCGGAATTGACCCTATTAACGACAGCGCCGGCCGTGAATTCACACAGCAATTATTCTACTTCTATACTCATACCCTTTCTTCTGATTCCTATTAATACTATTAAAAAAGACTGCAGATACCTTTGACAGTACCTGCAGTCGCCTGCATAACTATATTCGATCTATAAAATCAGTAATTTGATTATACTAATTCAAGCAGAACTTCCATAGCTGCATCGCCCTTACGCTGGCCGATCTTAACGATTCTGGTGTAACCACCATTGCGGCTAACGTACTTAGGAGCAACTTCATCAAATAACTTAGCTACCAGATCAACAGACTTGGTGCCGTTCTTCTTTCCAGCTGCCTGGGTAGGAACCTCAGTTACACCGTAAAGAACCTTTAACATCTGTCTTCTAGCGTGAAGTCTGGAAGCGCTGTCCTTCTTGATTTCCTTCTCAACTTCATCGTAAACAGTTACTTTCTTGCCGTCTACTACTTCTTTAACGCGCTTGCCGTTTGCATCTTTACGAGCAACCTTAGCAGTAACCTTTACAGTCTCGAAGTTATCTTTTTCCTTAACAGCCAGTGCGATCAGACCCTCAGCAACTTTGCGGATCTCTTTTGCTCTGGTTTCAGTTGTTTTGATGTGACCATGATATAACAGTGCAGTTACCTGGCTTCTGATCATAGCCTTTCTCTGATTGGATGTTCTTCCTAATTTTCTATATCCTGCCATTATTCTTTCCTCCTGATCGGTGGAACACCTTTCCATGCATCATCGGACTTACTGGTAGAGGCGCATCTTACCCACCTGTTTATTTTTTATAGTGGCAACCCGCGCCATGCTTCATTGGACTTACTGGCTAAGGTTATGTGGGGACTTCCCACAGCTTTCAATCATAACTTATGCTTCGTCACTAGGATTCAGCTGTAAGCCTAATTCTTTTAACTTGGCAAGTACTTCCTCTAAGGACTTACGGCCAAGATTGCGAACCTTCATCATATC
>ENA-OPSD01002221-OPSD01002221.1-human-gut-metagenome-genome-assembly--contig:-NODE-2221-length-11999-cov-3.880442_pt1 | contig 11999 bp, 10 predicted proteins | sample MGYA00241453_ERZ501898 | MGnify/ENA primary metagenome ERZ501898 (study PRJEB25962, sample SAMEA2042226) | human gut metagenome | biome: human gut; feature: human-associated habitat; material: faeces... | reverse complement strand
CAAAACAGGTACTATGACTCAGGGTGTCTTCGAAGTAAGTGGTATTCATCACAACGAAATGCCTGATGAGAAATTGTTAGAATATGCAGCACTTGCCGAGTGTTATTCCTCCCATCCGATCAGCAAGAGCCTGCAGAAAGCATACGGAAAACCAATCGACAGAAATCGTGTTACTGATATTGAAGAAATCAGTGGTAATGGTGTGATTGCCAAAGTTGACGGCATATCTGTAGCTGCCGGTAATACCAAATTAATGAACAGACTTGGCATTGCTTATCAGGATTGCCATCATGTAGGAACTGTTGTGCATATGGCCATTGACGGCAAATATGCAGGACATATCCTGATATCCGATATCATCAAACCTCATGCAAAAGAGGCAATCGCTGAACTGAAGAAAGCCGGAATCAGCAAGACCGTTATGCTGACAGGCGATTCAAAACGTGTTGCAGATCAGGTTGCCGAAGAACTGGGAATTCAGGAAGTATACAGCGAACTTTTACCTGCTGACAAAGTTTCCAGGGTAGAAGAACTTCTTAATCAGAAATCTGAAAAGGATAAACTTGCATTCGTAGGTGACGGTATCAATGATGCTCCTGTATTATCCAGAGCCGATATTGGTATTGCGATGGGAGCACTTGGTTCAGATGCAGCTATCGAAGCAGCAGATATCGTTCTGATGGATGATGATCCTCTGAAGATTTCCAAAGCGATCAAAATTGCACGTAAATGTATCCGTATTGTATATGAGAATATTTATTTTGCAATCGGCATTAAAATTCTCTGCCTGATCCTTGGAGCTTTAGGTATTGCAAACATGTGGGTGGCCATTTTTGCAGATGTAGGTGTTATGATCCTGGCAGTATTAAACGCGATCCGTACATTATTTGTAAAGAATTTATAAGAAACAGGCAAATCAGCAGAAACCTTTTGTGATAAGCCGGAAAGGTAACAGGTAAGAAAATGGAAGTATGCAAAGAAGAATTATGTGAGAGTAATGAAATACATGAAGATCTGCTTAAAATTGTAGATGAAACCCTGCCGGAGGAAACAGAGCTTTATGATCTGGCCGAATTATTCAAGGTTTTCGGAGACTCTACCAGAATACGTATTTTGTTTGTTTTGTTTGAGGCAGAGGTATGCGTCTGCGATCTCGCTAAAGCATTGAATATGACTCAGTCTGCGATTTCTCATCAGCTTCGTATTCTGAAACAGAATAAACTGGTAAAGAGCCGCAGAGAGGGAAAATCTATTTTTTATTCTCTGGCAGATGATCATGTCCGCACGATTATCAACCAGGGACGGGAACATATAGAAGAAGATTGAAAAAAGCATCAGTTATCTGAAAGATTATAAATTCAGATAACTGATGCTTTTAAAGTTATAGATGAACTCTTTTCAAAATCTCGTTAGTAAGTCCGCCGATTACCACCCCGGCAGCAACACCTGCCACCAGAAGTGCCGGTGCGTATACAAACACACTTGCATTTTGTACGATCAGCATGGCAATGATCAACTGACCGATATTATGGGAAACACCTCCTGCAACGCTGACACCGATTAGACTGAAAGATGTTTTTTTCAGCATAAGTGTCATAACTGTCATACTAAGCGCGGCCCCTGCCAGGCTGTACAGGATACTGAACAGATTTCCGAACATAAATCCGATCACCAGAATGCGGACAACAGAAACCAGAGCAGCCTCCCTAAATGAATATTTCTTCAAAATAAAAAGTACTCCCAGATTGGCAAGTCCAAGTTTAATCCCCGGAATCCCCGCAAAAACCGGCACCAGTGATTCCACATATCCCAAAATAATCGCCACAGCTGAAAAAAGCCCAAGGCAGGCTGTTTTTTGCTTCATAAATCTATTTTCTCCTCTCAAAAAATCCAAAATGGAATTATCAGAATTCTTCAGACATTTTAACACAGAAAAAATATTCCCGCAACCACAAGTTAGATGTAACTAATACTGATTTTTACTGAAAGCATTTATTGAGAAAAAATGACGAATATCCCAGATAAAAAAGTGTGGATTTTTTCAGACAGGCATGTTACTATTTTATAAGTTAGTAGTGACTAATCCGCACGATTACTGCTGACAGCCTACCTATAGCAATCCTATATGAATATCTTTGGCAGAAGTCACTCCCTTTTGGTAAAAGTAAAATCCCTTTGGTTAATAAGTTGATTAACCCTCTGGTAAGAGTGATTCCGCAAAAAAATTTTAGAAGAGGAGAAAAACATGACAAACAAAAAACTTATGAAAAAAATAGCACCTGTTGTAATGAGTGCCGCAGTTGCTATGACCAGCATGCCATATGCAGTTCTGGCATCTGATTTCACAGACAGTGAGGTACTTACAGACAGCACAGATTTCTCTGTTTCCGAAGAGTTTGCCGCCGAGGATGCGCAGGAAGAATTTACCACCGAAGATGTCCAGGATGCTTTTGCTGCAGAAGCACAGCAGGGCGAAGCTTATGTGCTTATGAATATTCCATACGATGATTTCTACAAGGCAGAACTGAAAAATAATGATGTAAAAGTTGATGCTTTCACATCTGCAACTCTTAATAAATCAAGAACAGCAGGTATGATGAACGGAAATTCCGCTTATCACGTAGACCCCAATGGAACCGATGTAACAGGTGTTACTTTCCCTGTAAAGGTCAGTGATCTTTCCCTTCTGAAAGACCAGAAGCAGGTCACAGATTCCGACTCTGTAACGATCACAGTGACAAACAGAGGACAGACAAGCAGCAACACCTATACAGGAAAAGATTCCCTGATTGAAAATGCCTCTTACTCTTATTACATTTTAAGCGAAACACCGTCTTATTACAAAGAACTTACTGTAAATGCAGATGGCAGCTATTCTTTCTCAGCAATGAAAGGTGCTCAGACACAGACCGTTGCAATTGATGCTACATTAAAAACAGAAACAAATTACGGTGATTATGAGCTTGATCTTAACAATGAGGCTTTTGCAGCAGTAATTGATACAAATACAGATAAAATCTATGGTGTAACCGTAAATACTACAGACGGAACCAACTATGGCCTGCGTCATCTGGAGAATATCTGGCGTGGAAGTATGCTTTCCTGGGGAACCGGATATACAACAGAAGTTCACGGATGCCCTGTTTCTTCTGCACATTATAAATCAATCATGGGAAAAACAATTGACAGCGTTACTTATTACACAGATAAGGGCATGATCACTTTTGATGTTCCGGATGTAAAGGTGCAGACAACTACAGGAATCAAGGCAACAGTAGCAGATATTATGAATACAGACTCATCTGCAGCAGTTACCTTTGACCAGGCTCTGCCGGCAGACTTCAAGGCACAGTATACTGTAGACGGAACAGTGGTTTCCTGCACAGACGGAAAACTTGCAGTTGGAGCTCTTGCATTGGGAACACATAAGGTTGAAATTGCAGATGCCAGCGGAAAATATGCAGCCATTGTAACTGAATTTACAGTAAATACAGACAAAATGCCGGCTTCTTATGACAGTAACGAGACAAAACTGGTTGCAGCAAAAGGCATTACAGCAGAAGAGTTCTCTGCATACATTAAGAGCATCAGCAAAGTAAAAGTTGATGATACAGAATATGCCGCAACAGGAAGAGGAAGCAAGGTCATTGTAAAAGAAGATGGAACTCTTGATCTCACAGATATTCAGGTAACAGATGCAACTGTATTTGAAATAACTGCTGTAGGATATAAGAATAATCTTACTTTTACTTACAAAGAAGCAGAAAACACATTTGAATTAAATACTTCTTCCAAGACTCTTTATACAAAAGGCAGCACAAAAACCACTCTCAAAGTTACAACAAACCTTACAGATAAAATCACATGGAAATCCAGCAATACAAAAGTGGCTTCTGTAAACAGCAAAGGTGTTGTAACTGCTAAGGCAAAAGGAACAGCAGTGATCACAGCATCCTGCGGAGAATACAAAGTAACTTGCAAGATAACAGTTAAAAATCCATCCCTGAAACTTACCAAATCTTCAGCAACTGTAAAAGTTGGAAAAACAACAAAAATTTCTGCAAAGGCAACTCCATCAGGAAAGGTTACTTACAAGTCAAGCAACAGCAAGATTGCAACAGTAAGCTCCAAAGGCGTTGTAAAAGGAAAGAAAAAAGGTACTGCCAAAATCACAGTAACCTGCAATGGTGTTAAGAAGGTATTTACAGTAAAAGTAAAATAAACGATAACAGGTAAATAATTCACACAATAAATGACCTCGGATTTTGTTCCGGGGTCATCTTAATGAGAAAAAAACAACATTAGCAGAATCTGTTATATATAGATTTTTGTATACGAAAATGATACACTTTTAAAGTTAGTTATGATTAAGTTTTGCTTCATCCAAAAACAGATATCATATCCGGCAAAATAAAAAAATGAAGGAGAGGAAACAACGTGAATAATCAAAATTTTTATCTGCGTCTGATCGCACTTTTGCTGATTATCATGGCGGTATTTTTCTATAACGGAACAGTAAAGGATAAAGAACAGGCCCAGGATATTGCAGACCTGACTGCAAAAACAGAGAGTCTGGAGAAACAGCAGGACCAGATCCTTACAGCATTAAAGGAAACTTATGAGGAACAGAAAACAGTAGCAGAAAGTAATGCTTCTTCTGATGTATCTTCGGAAGCTGATAATAAATCTGAAAAGGATTCTGCAGAGGATAAAGAAAATGCAGATCAGGCAGATTCTGAAGAAACCGATGATTCTGATAATGTATATAAGAACGGTACTTTTGAAGGTTCAGGAACCGGATACGGTGGAACGATCACTGTTCAGGTGACTCTGGAAGATGATACCATTACAGCAGTCAGTGTAGTCAGTGCACCGGGTGAGGACAGTGCTTATCTGTCACAGGGCGAGAATGTCATAAACAGTGTCATCAGCGAGCAGAGCACAGATGTTGACACTATTTCCGGAGCAACTTTCAGTTCTACCGGTATCTTAGAAGCAGTAAATGACGCATTATCAAAGGCGGAAAACGCATGAAAAAGAAACAACGAAAGGTACGGCTGATCCGTGCCGCCATACAGCTTATATTTTTTATAGCAGCGCCCTCCCTTTTTTCCACAGCATTTGCAGGAATCAAATCCATCTTTCTTGCAATCGGAGGACAGCAGAGCGTAACCTGGAACTCTTTTCTGGATATTACGGCATTACTGTTGATCATTACTATTTTGTTCGGACGTCATTTCTGCGGTTATGCCTGTGCGTTTGGCTCGCTGGGAGATGCTCTGTATGAGCTTACCGCATTTATCCGTGCGAAATGTTTTGGAAAAAAGAAAAAACATGGATATCCGGAAGAATGGGTACACCGATTACAGAAAGTAAAATATGTACTCCTTGCGTTCCTGCTTCTTTCCTGCATGACAGGATTCTATTCTAAATTACAGGGAATGAGTCCATGGGATGTATTCTCCATGCTTACAACAGGCAGACTGCCGAAATCTACCTACATTGTGGGAACAGTTCTGCTGATCCTGATCATGGTCGGAATGTGTACACAGGAGCGTTTCTTCTGCCAGTTTCTCTGTCCCATGGGAGCAGTATTTGCAATCATGCCGATCATCCCGGGAGCACTTTTCAAACGAAATCGTCCAAACTGTGCGCAGAAGTGCACTCTCTGTAAGAAGAGATGTCCGGCACATCTGGATATTGACGGCGATACTGCACATTCAGGGGAATGCATCTGCTGTCACGCCTGCACTGCAGTCTGCCCAAGGAAAAATATTCATACAGGCACTGTTATTGATAAAAATTAGCAACTGCTAACTTATTGAAAAAATTTGATTAGTAAGAACTAACTATATTGGTAGACATACTATCCGTACAGTGATATAGTCTATAGAGTTAGTTGGAAACAACAATAAGAGGATAAGGAATCAGAAAATATATGACAAACAGACGCTCTTTTGTACTGGGACTTTTTATTACAGCCTCTCTTTTATGCACATCCCGGACTGCATGGGGAAACTCTGAAATAAACACATACACCAAAACAGACTTTGCTATGGACACCGTAGTATCAGAGACTCTTTACACAACAGGTGAGGATATCACAGCAGACATAATCTCTGCATTAAAAGATGTGGAAGAAAACTGGATCTCCTGGACAAAAGAAAGTTCTCAGATATATCAGATCAATCAAAATGCCGGAAATACAACAACGGTATCTGATGAAACTGCCACCTGTTTAAAACAGGTACTGGATTTGTCGAAAGCTTCTGACGGAGCCATGGATCCTACTATGGGAAGAGTGATCCGCCTGTGGGACATTGACGGAGAAAATCCGCACATTCCTTCAGATGATGAATTAAATTCCCTGCTTGAAAATGTAGGATATGACAAGGTGACTCTGGATGGAAATAAAGTTACCATGCCGGAGGGAGTAACTCTTGATCTGGGGGCTGCAGGTAAGGGAATTGGCTGTGATGCAGCACAGAAGATTCTTGATGCAGATAAAAATGTATCAGGCATGATCCTGAATCTGGGCGGCAGCAGTGTTATGAGCTATGGAAGCAAACCCGACGGCTCTGCCTGGCAGGTAGCTGTCACTGATCCGCGGGATACAGAAGGTGATTACCTGGGAGTAGTTACTCTGAATGGTACTGAATTTTTATCTACTTCCGGAGATTACGAAAAATACTTTATAGAAGATGGTGTTCGATATCATCATATACTGGATCCTGCTACAGGATATCCTGCAAGAAGCGGTCTCACATCTGTGACGGTTGTGTGTGATGACGGCCTGAACGCAGACGGACTTTCCACTGCATGCTTTGTACTGGGAAAAGAAAAGGCAGAAGAACTTTTGAAGAAATACAATGCAGACGGACTGTTCGTAGATGATTCTGATCATGTCTGGATGACGGAAGGCATGAAAGAAAGATTTCAATTACTGAAAGATACTTATTCCATCGGTGAATAGGTTTATCTTATATAAAGATCTCTGAACTGTCAAAAATTTCAGTTTTCCGGACAGTTTGGAAATATATTTATTAACTCATATTCAGGAGGATTTAAAGGTATGCGTAAGGGAAATTTAATCAAAATGGCAGCTCCTGCAATTTTAAGTGCAGCAATGATGGTTTCAGGATTACCGGTTATGGCTGCGGATTTTACATCTGATACTGCGGTGGAGACTGAGGCACAGACAGATGAGTTTGATGCAGCAGATGACACCGCTGATGTTTTTGCAGGCGATGAGGAAACACCTTTTGTTGACGATCAGGCAGCAGCAGAAGATGAATTCGCTGCAACAGCAGAAACAGGCTACAAATATGTCTATGCAGGTCTGACATGGGCACAGTACTGGGCATCTGAGGGAGTTTATAATGCTGCAAACACAGCTTCCAATGGAACAAAAGACAGCCATGATGAACTTGACAAAGGCGGTTTCGACACAGTAACCAGAGCTACTGTAAACCATGGCCTGCACAGAGGAAGCTACCAGTGTGAAGCAATCATGTATGACAAAAACGGCGGTTCTTATGAGATTTCCTACTGGACCTCAGCTAATGATGCAGTTCTTACGGACGGAACAACTGTAAAGCTGAATCAGCCTGAGCGAGGACAGATCACAAAAGCTGACGGAAGCGTTGCAGAATTCGACCATTACAGCGTTGTAGGTCTGAAATATGTGCCTGTCGCAGTAAAGGCAGAAGATTATGAAGCCTTCAAATCCCAGTTCAAGGTTGTGGAAGACGGAAGCACAGTTGCCGGAGGATTTGGAGAAAACAATTTGCAGTCCTATAGTGCAGTTGCGGATGTTACCGCTGAAACAAACGGCTTAAAAGAAGCTGTAAAAGGTTCCGATGGAACATTCACATTCAAGGCAAGAACAAACGGTACAGGTTCCGGACTTAAAGATCAGGCACTCCAGACAGCATCCAATGTTACCGCAACAGTAAAAGAAGCAAGTGGAAGTTACGGCGAATTCTTAAGAGTAGATATTACCGGTGACGGATATGGTGCTCTTGGTGCTAAAATGTATGCTGTAAAATGGGATTACTACGGAAATGGTAATAAAGTTCTGGCATCTTACGGAACAAAATTTGCAGCAGATAACTGGATGCACAAGGCAATGGGAATCCAGCTTGGTCTGACAGATTCCTATCGCTGCCAGCTTCCAAAAGGAACAGATGGAACCGGCAAATGGAAAATCACCGTATATGCAATGGGATATGCAGATACTGTATTTGAAGTTAATGCAACAGATGCAAACATCGTAAAACCGGAAGCAGGAGAAGCAGATACAACAGCATTAAAAGCAGCAGTAGAAAAAGCAGAAGCCTTAAAAGAAGCAGATTACACAGCAGATTCCTGGAAGGCAATGCAGTTAGAGCTTCAGGAAGCAAAGGATCTTCTTGCAAAAGAAAAGCCAACTCAGGCAGAGGTTGATGAAGCTACAACTCATCTGAACGCAGCAGTAGAGGCTCTTGTTAAAGCAGATACGAAGGTAACAGTAACTCTCAACAAGAAAACAGCCACTGTTTACAAAGGAAAAACAACTACACTGAAGGCAACTGTAACAGGAGCAGATGCACCAAAAGTTACATTTACTTCCAGTAACCCAAAAGTTGCAGCCGTAAACAAAACAACCGGTAAAGTTACTGCAAAAGCAAAAGGTAGTGCAGTCATCACAGCTAAATGCGGAGATGTAAAGGTAACCTGCAAAGTAACAGTTAAAAATCCAACTCTTACACTGAACAAAACATCTGCATCTGTAAAAGTCGGCAAAACAACTAAGATCACAGCAAAAGCAGCTCCGTCAGGAAAAGTTACATACAAATCCGGCAACAAGAAAATTGCTACAGTATCATCCAAGGGTACAATTAAAGGTATTAAAAAAGGTACTGCCAAGATCACAGTAACATGCAATGGCGTAACCAAAACAGTTAAAGTAACTGTAAAATAATCTGACCTGACTGAAGTCAGGCGGATATTTGCAATCGGATTCGCAGACAAGAGGAAAGAAATCCTGTATCCCACCAGAAAGGGCAGGATTTCTTTTCAACTGTAAAACTTTATACAGTTGAAAAGAAATCATTTGAATATGATTTCCTGGAACTATTGAAGAAGGAGAAATTTATGGACAAAAATAATGAGCAGAAAAATAATAAGACTCCGGAAATGAAACCCAAACAGGACAGTTTCCGTTCATGGTTAAAGCTTATTCCTGCGGCAGCAGTTTTTGCAGCAGTCTGTGTAACCTGTTATCAGGCAGATAAAAGTCCTGTGGAGACTACATCGGTTTCCAATAATAATATTATGTCTACTGACGAGATTAAAGAATTGATTTCACAAGGAACTGCAGGTAAGGATTTTGATTCAGAAGACTCTTCTGAAACCAATGGAACCTCAATTTCAAAAACATCAAAAAAAACAAGTAAGATTAAAACAGGAACAAAGAAAAATTCATCTACAGGTTCCTCTGCAAATGGAGGTACAGCAGGGGGTGGTGCAGGAAGCACAGTCACACCAACTACAGAAGTTCCTGCCGGTGGATATGCAGATGGTACCTATACAGGATCCGGAACCGGTTTCGGAGGAACGATCACTGTTCAGGTAACTGTCACTGACCATAAAATTGCAGCTATCAATATTGTAGATGCATCAAACGAAACAGCCTCCTATTTTGCAAATGCACAGGGTGTGATCAGCAAAATTCTTGCAAGCCAGTCTCCGAACGTAGATGCAGTCAGTGGTGCCACTTATTCTTCAAACGGAATTATTACTGCGGTTCAGAATGCATTGTCACAGGCAATTCCATCAGGAAATCAGGCAGTTGTTACGCCAACTCCCACTCCATCACCGAAACCGACAAAGAAACCTTCTCCAATACCGAAGCCGGGAGACGAACAGATTTACAAAGACGGAACCTATACAGGAACCGGTAAAGGATACAGTGGGACAATTACGTTGACAGCTAAGATTAAAAAAGGTGTGATCAAGTCTCTGGAAGCAGAGCATACAGATACGCCTATGTTCTTTAAGAAAGCATGGGACATCCTGGAAAATGAGATCATTCAGAATCAGTCTGTCGATGGCATTGATACTGTCAGTGGTGCAACCTACTCTTCAAAGGGTATCATAAACGCAATGAAAGATATTCAGAAGCAGGCAGAAAAAGGCACCACAAAAGTGACACCAACTCCAACACCAGAAGTAACAGTTACGCCAATTCCTGAGGCAACCCCAATCCCGACACCGGAAGAAACTCCGACTCCAGAAGTCACTCCAACACCAGAGGAAACACCAGCTCCCACACCAACACCGGAAGAGACTCCGGAGCCTACGCCGGAACCTACAGGACCATATATTGACGGAACTTATACAGGCTCAAGCTACGGATACAGTGGAAGAGTAAATGTAACCGTAACGATTCAGGGCGGTCAGATTGCATCTATTGAACAGAGTAACAGTGATTCACCTGAGTACTTTGATTATGCATGGGAAACTATTTATCCTCAGATTATGGGAAATCAGTCAGCAGACGGAATTGATGCTGCAAGCGGTGCCACTTATTCCTCAGAGGGAATCCTTGGAGCAATTCAGAAAGCTCTTGCCCAGGCATTGGCATAAAACTACTGAAATTAAAGCAAAAAAGTAGCATAAAATTTTAATTACAATTAAAACTTACACTTATTGTAAAAGAAAAAAACATATGCTATAATTTCTGTTAGTGAGTTCTAATTTATAATGACAGATCATGCTTTTAACAGTATTGTAATAATAGAAATGGAGGATAACAACATGATTAAAACAACTGTAAAAGTAGACGGCATGATGTGCGGTATGTGTGAATCTCACGTAAATGATGCAGTGAGAAAAGCTTTCCAGGTAGATAAAGTTACATCTTCCCACAGCAAAGGAGAAACCGTGATCATCTCAGACGGACCGGTAGACGAAGCAAAATTAAAAACAGCGATCAGTGCTACAGGATATGAAGTAAAAGGCATTACATCAGAGCCATATGAAAAGAAAAAAGGACTGTTTTCTTTTCTTCATAAATAAAAATACGTTTTAATTTTCCATGAGAAACCAGGCAGGAATTGTTCAGTGATTGAACAGTTCTTTCCTGGCTTTTTACTTTATCAGACACCTTGTTGCATCCAGAGATGTGTCTCTGGTAGATGAAATCAATAGTCATGGATTTGAATGATTTATAGAAAAATGGAATCTTTTTTGCATATTGAGAGCATTTCAGAAATATATCTGATAAATGTATTTGTCAAGCGGATAAAATCTACCGCTTCGCTACGTGGCTCTATACCAAATAACTACTCCGCAGTTTATCAGAAGGAGCTTGCAGTCCTCGGATGACGCGCTATGGAAGAAGTGTTCAAAAAATGTAACACAAGTCCATAATCTATTGTGCAATTTCTCGATAAATCTCGAATAATGACGGTAAGAAGTCCGATAAATTCATAAAAATCAGTTGCTTAATTTGTGCAAAATATGGTAGACTAACTGTAGTTAAGAAATGACAGAAATTTACAATTATTAATGATCTGGAGACGAAAGAATGAAAAAGAAAATAGAACTTGTCTGTTGGATTTTATTTACCGTTTTTTCTGGTATTGGTTTCTTTATTAACTTTATGAGCAAACCTCCGGTAAACGATACACATACATTTACTTTATACATGATTGGTGCTGCTGTAGTATCCTTACTATACCCGGCATCTATGTTTGTTCTTGGATTGAGAAACCGCTACCTGTATGATAAGTTAAATGAACTTGCTGAAGAAAAGGGTGAAACTGAAGCTGCCAAATCTGCACACACTTTCAGGTCATCCGCATCAGGATATATAGTTCCTGATATGAACATCCTTGTCAGTGCTCTGACCTCTGATCAGAAACTTACAGAGGAAGAGAAAGAATATTTATTAGAATATATTAAGAAGAAATGATGTGATGTTTAAATGGAACTGTTAGTTTGTATGTCCATTG
>ENA-OPSD01002218-OPSD01002218.1-human-gut-metagenome-genome-assembly--contig:-NODE-2218-length-12008-cov-3.441563_pt1 | contig 12008 bp, 10 predicted proteins | sample MGYA00241453_ERZ501898 | MGnify/ENA primary metagenome ERZ501898 (study PRJEB25962, sample SAMEA2042226) | human gut metagenome | biome: human gut; feature: human-associated habitat; material: faeces... | reverse complement strand
TATGACCCTCTGCTTGTAAGGCAGATGCTCTCCCAGCTGAGCTATGATCCCATATCTTGTGGCTCTCTCGAACCGACTTCGTTAGTATACATCAATATAGTGAGTATTGTCAATAACTTTTTTTATTTTTTTATTATCTTCTCTTCGAACCATAATAGAAAAAATACGAATCAAAGATAAACCAGAAGCAAGCATTGTTCCTACTTCTCTAGAATAAGCTGATAATTCATTTAATTTCATTTTCATGAATTTGAGCATCTGATATTTCATATCCTGCAAAACTATATTTCCAATTATCTATGTATGTTTGTTCTAAACCTGTCGCATCACCTGAAAGTGTAACATGAAAATCATCTGCTAAATCTTGACCAAATTCAAAACCATTTCCATCACCATAATAATAAAGTAAGATAGGTGTAGCATTTTGGAAAACAACTTCCTTTAGAGTACTTCCAAAATTATTTGTCCAAAGCCGTGCTGGATACTCTGCATTATTCCCATAAACTTTTGGAAATGTCACTTTTGTAAGACTCGTACCACTAAATGCAGCCATTCCTATTGGACCTAAGCCATCTGGCAAAGTAAGTTCACCTTCTAATTTTGTTTCATAAAAAGCATAATCATCAATCCAATACATATCATCTGTCATATTTAATTGAATCGATGTAATAGGAACACTCTCGAAAGCATTCATACAAATCTCAAAGGTACCTTCTTTCGTAGCAACAGCTCCACTAATATCTGTTGTTGCACTAATTAAATAAAATTCATTATCCACTGTAATTGTATTTCCATCTTGATCTGATCCTCTAGCATAACCATATAAGATAGCTCCACCATAAGATTCATCTAAAAAATAACTACTACTATATGTATTACCACCATAATATCCATCGCCATCATAAGGAACAAACATTTTTTGATTCGTTGATGGTAAATAATAATTTTCAAAATTTGCATTTTTAGCATTTAAGGCAATATAACGAAGATTAGGAAAGGATCCATCCGTTATTTCCAAAGCATTTTCTTGAATTGTAATCGTATCTGTATTAGCTGAGAAAATACCTTCTAAGTCATCACAACCATAAAAAGCATAGCTATCAATTTGTACCACTTGTTTAGATAATTTTACAGATTTCAATCGTTTACAATTTGAAAAAGCATTTTTACCAATTTCAGTAATTATTACCCCTGGAATACTATCTTCATCAAAATAAACTAAATCACTTGGCGCATTTAATAAAATGGTTGCATGTGCACGATCTCGATAATACATTTCTAAATATTCAAAACCATCTTTTACATTTAATGATGAATCGGTTTCATTCAATAAAGCAAACTCTGTTGGTTCTAATAAATCACTCCATTTAGATTCATACAAATGATAATAATTTCTAGCAATACTAATTCCTTTAAGATTATCACTATCACTAAAAGTATCTTTATAAACACTTGGCATATCTTGAGTTAAAATCATCACATCTTCAACACCACTGTCTTTAAAAATTTGATGACCTAATTCAATATTTCCTCCTGTTAAAATAATCTGTGTAATATCACTATTTCCACTAAAAGCTTGATCAGCTATTTTTTCTACTGTTTCAGGAATAACAATTGTCCCACTTGCGCTATCTAAAGTACTTACTAGTATCTTTTCATCATCACTAAAAACCAAATTATTACTTACTGTATAATCATAAGATTCATTATTTTCATTAACTATACTTGTTACAAAACTTCCATAACTCTTTTTAAAATAGTCTAAATAATATTGATCAGGTACGTGAACTGTTGAATCTGTAGGAATATTAGAAAAAGAATGGCTATCTATCAAACACTTACCTTCAAAATAAATATCATGAACATACCACGAAATAGAACTACTAATTGATGTAACTCCTTCAGGAATATAAATAGCATCAGCTATTGGTGTTTGAAGAATCACTGTTTGAGATTTATCCATTAATAATCCATCTTCATTTGAACTAAAATTAGGATTATTTTCATCAACGATATACTTTCCATATAAATCAGGTCCTGTCCAGCCATAACCAAAAGAAATATCATCAACGATCTCTGAAATATAAAAATCACCATTAAATTCTTTTCCAAAAATATCATTTAATTCTACTTTTTTTATACCATCTGGTACATGAATATCAGCATTTAAATCTCCAACATAATTGGTAAAAGCATATTCATAAATTGTCGCAAATATTGGTGAAAAAATCGTTTTATCTTGTAATTGAACAATATATTCCTCTGGTAAATCTACCATTTCTTGAGGAACAAGTGTAATTCTTCCTTTTTGAGTGATTGTGTAGTCAGATTGATCTTCAATAACACTACCATCTTCCTCTTTCCAGCCAATAAACATTTGTGTAGAATCTTGATATGTTGGAATTATTAAATTGTAATATTTTCGTAAATCTTCTGTTTCATCTTTCTTTAAATAAAAATATTTTATTTCTTGTTGATTATAGTCTTGTAAGGAAATACGTGCCTGATAATCAACTTTAAATTCATAAATATATTCTTGCCATGGACTTGATTCATTTAGTCTAAAATAAAATGATACTTTAAAGTTTTCTGTTGCATATTGAGGATAAGAACCTATTTTAAAATTATCATTATAATTTTCTATTCTATAAAGTGTTGGATAGCTATCCCCCTCTTTCCTTTCTGAAACCATCACAACCATATTACAAAGTAATTTCCATGGAGTGATCACACAACCATCATAGAGCATTGTAAGATTGTCAAGATATAAATCTTCTGCAGCCATAAAATGAATATTGTATTTTGCATTTTCTTTTTGTTCAATTCCTGTATTTGGCAAAGAAATGGCATCTTTATAAATCTCATTATTCGATAAATCTGGTAGCGTTGGTTCTGGATCTGGATCAACAATCGGTGTTGTTTCATGATTTGTATTTTTATTTACTTCATCATTAGCGATGCCTGAACTTGCATCTCCTGTAGCAATAGGCATTCCTGTTCCGGAAATGACAACAGTTACATTTCCATTATTTGTTGTTCCATTTGGATTAACACCTATCGTATTGCCACCATTTGTCCCCATACCTGTTTGTCCATAAATTTTTGTTGGATCCACTCTTCCTTGATTTTTAAATAAATAAGGAGAATTATTAAAATTTGTTTGTGAAATTTTATCTAATGCTTGTTGATTTTCATTAAGATATTGACTTTCATCTTGATTTTGATTTGTGTTTGTTTGTTGATTTTGATTTGAAAAAACAACTTGATTATTTTTCAAATCTAAAGCTTGTGATTGTGGTGAGAAGATTGAACTGTTTTGGTAAAGTTGATAAGCAGAAATCGCACATGAAAAAGAAACAACCGTCACAACCACAGCTTTTCCTAAATACGGTACTGATAATTTAAATGTCTTTTTCATTATGCATCTCTCCTTGAAAAATATTCACTTAATTCTTTTTCCATTACATCAAAATCAATAGGCTTTGAAAAATGTCCATCCATTCCCATCTCTTTAGAATAGCGTTTATTTTCTACATATGCATCAGCAGATAAAGCAAAGATAGGAATTGCTTTACCCGATTCCATCGTTCTTATAATTTGCGTTGCTTCATAGCCATCCATTTGCGGCATTTGTATATCCATTAAAATCAAATCATAATAATTTTTAGCATGCTTCTTAAATGTATCAACTGCTTCTTGTCCATTTTCTACACGTTCGACAAACGCTCCTTTAGAATTTAATACACTCATACAAATCTCTGCATTAATTTCATTATCTTCAGCAAGCAATATACGCTTTTTCTCAAAACTAAATTGTTCAACAACAACTTCTTTTTCATCTTCATATTCTTGACTTGGAGCAACTGGTAAATTTAAAAAGACTGTAAAATCGGTTCCTTTACCTTCAAGACTATCAACAACTATTTCTCCACCCATCAATTTAACAAGCTGATCTGTAATAGCCATTCCAAGTCCACTACCACCATACTTTTTAGAAATTTCAACTCCTTCTTGTTCAAACGGTCTGAATATATGACTTAAAAACTCTCTTGACATTCCTTTACCTGTATCATGAACACGCATCATAATATTTGCAACCTTATCTTCTTTATACATTTGTCTAAATGTTACTGTAATTTCACCATTATCAGTAAACTTACTAGCATTGGATAATAGATTAACAAGTATTTGCATAATACGTAATTCATCCCCCATAAAATATTTTACATCAAAATCAAAATAATCGATTTTAAATAAAACATTTTTCTTTTCAATTGTTTCTTTAAAAATATTATTTAATTGTGCTTTTAAATGATAAATATTAAATGGTTTCCTCTCTAATTCTAATTTTCCTGCTTCCATTCTTGACATATCCAAGACTTCATTGATGAGTGAAAGTAAATACTTAGAAATATCTTCTGCTTGTTGTAAATAGTAGCTTCCTTGTTTAGCATCTTGTTTTGATTGTCTGGCTAATGTCAGCATCCCAATAATTCCATTCATAGGCGTTCTAATTTCATGTGACATTCTTGATAAAAATGAAGCTTTATATTCACTTTCATTTTTAGTTGTTTCTATTTGTTGTAAATAATCTAATTCTTTTAAAACATCTTCACTATGGTCATAAAAAGCAAATAGATGATATTTTCCATGTTCTATTGCAGTAATTGTTAAAATAAACCATTTATTTTCATCTTTCATTTTAAAAGAATATTTAAAAGGTTCTTGTTGATTCCATTGCTTATATTCTTTTAAAAATTGTCGGTAAGTATCATCTTCTACAATTTCTTTTAAAACTTCTATATCAACTTGTATACGTTTTGGTAAAATATGAAATACTTCTTCAAAGTGAGAAGATAAAAATAATACTTTGTAATCTTTCTTTCTAACTAAGACATATACTTGACTTTGATCTTTATAAAAAATATTATTTAAAAATTCTTTTTGAGAAAAGCGAGGATTTTTATGTTTTTTATAAAAAAAAGCAATCGTATTTAATAAAATCACAAGACCAATTACTAAAACAATCAATAAAAAAATTGTCTGACTATTCTTTCCTATTGTTATAATGATTTTTTTCATATAAAAATCCTCCCTTTTAAATTTATATAGTCACCCACTTTTTTATTATAAGGACAATCTCAAACTTATGCAAATTTTCATTTTCTGTTCATATAAAAAATATATACTTTTTAAGAGGTGATTTTATGTTTTCAAATGACAATGAATTAAAAAAATACTTTTATTTAATAAGTTATGCAGGTATTATCTTAGCTATTATTTTAAATTTATCGTCTGTTTTTAGTTTTATTCAATATCTTTGGCAATTAATTATTCCTTTTATAGTTGGTTTTTGTATTGCTTTTATTTTAAATATTATTACAAATCAATTAGAAAAAAGTTTATTAAAAAATGTAAGAAATAAAAGAATGATTTCATTTATTTTAACTCTTATTTTATTTGTTAGTTTTTTATTACTTATTTGTTTTATCATTGGACCCGAACTAATCCATTCTCTTAAAGAAATTGTTAAATTGGCACCTAATGCTTATGATCAACTACTTATTTTCTTAAAAGAAAATAGAAATATAATGAATGGAAGTTTTAAAAATATCATCGATTCTATTATTTCTTTAGATCTTGACTTATCTGCTTTATATAAAACAATTATAAATAATTGGCAAAGTTTATTTCATTCTGGATTTTCTATTTTATCAAATACATTAAGTAGTTTATATACTTTCTTTATTGGTCTTGTCTTTTCAATTTATCTTCTTTTTTCTAAAGAAACATTATCTAGACAACTTAAAAAGACAACAATTGCTTTTATTGGAAAAGATAAAACTGAAAAAGTTTGTAAAATCATTCAGTTATCAAGTGATACTTTTACAAGTTTTATTACATGTCAATGTTTAGAAGCTTGTATTCTTGGAAGTATGTTTATTGTTACAATGGGTATTTTAAAAATGCCTTACGCTATGTTGATGGGAGTAGTTATTGCGATAACTGCATTGATTCCTGTTTTTGGAGCATTTATTGGATGTTTTATAGGAATTATTATGATTGGTATTGTAAATCCAATCCAAGCTATTGAATTTATTGTTTTATTTTTAGTTCTACAACAAATTGAAGGTAACTTTATTTATCCTCATGTTGTAGGAAATTCTGTAGGTCTTCCTTCTATTTGGGTCTTTGTAGCTGTAATCATAGGTGGAAATTTAATGGGTATCATGGGAATGTTTTTATTTATTCCTTTAACATCTATTTTCTATACTTTATTTAAAACTTATGTTAAAGATCAATTAAAAAAATAAACATCTTAATACAAAAAGCCAAGACTCTCATCGTCTTGGCTAATGGATAAGATGTAAAATATCATCTTCATTACTAATATCAAATATATGTTCAACAAGCATATTAAGTTGTTGAGAATTGAATTTATCGATTTTCATCATTAATTCTTTTAGATCCTTCATATAATCCTTGCACTGCTTCTACAAGATATCTTACTTGTGAATTTTTAATCTTTGTTGTATCTATTTCTTTAATATCTACAAAAAAGTATTTCCAATCATTATAATATTTTTCCATACTTTTTGATTTATCCATCATCTCTTGTAGTCTTTGGGGTGCCTTCCAAAAAGAAGAACCTGCATAAAAGACAATCATAATATTAGGCATCAATTTTTTACGTCCACTGATCAATTGATTATAATAATCCAACATTTCATATATTCTTGTTCTAACAACCATCTTTTGATCAATTGTACTTTGATATTCAACTCCCAACACATGCTAGACTCCTTTATGAAGTATCTTTTTAGTAATATCTCGATATCTTTTGATATTTTTAAAATATTTAAACCTTTTTAAGCTACATTATTTTAAATAAAAAAAGAAAAACTAAACCTTACGATTTAGTCTATATCTTCTACTATTTTATTAACGATATCCGTTAGTGTTCCATCATTTTTTACATGATAGTGGCAACTATCTAAATAAAGTTGATGTCTTTCATCAAATAATTGATAAAGTTTTTCTGGTCCATCTTTTAATAATGGTCGATGAGCTGTTTCTACATCTGTTACAATATTATCTACAGGTCGATCAATATAGAAAACAGTACCCGCTTGTTTTAAAACGTCTCTATTTTCTTTTCTTTTGATGACTCCCCCACCTGTAGAAATAATATAGCCGTCAAGCTTTGCCATATCTAAACATGCTTCACTTTCTCTGTCCCTAAAATATTCCTCAGAGATGGCAAACATATCAGGTATTGTACATTGATATTTTTTTTCAATATATTTATCCATATCAATAACTGGCATCTTTAATTTTTCTGATAATAATTTGGAGATGGTTGTTTTACCACACCCCATGATTCCCACTAATATAATATTTTTCATTCTTACGCCCTTTTATAATTTCCCAATACTTTTAACGTTGTACTATTTGCTTTCATTTTATTAATAGCACGTTGAATTCTTTCTTCATGCATATTTCCTTCAAAATCAATATAGAAATAATATTGCCAATATTGTGTTTCAATTGGTCTTGATTCAATACGATCCATATTAATTTGACTTTGTTTAATTGTTTGTAACATGTTATCTAAAGTTCCAACTTGATGAGGTAATGTAAAGATAACAGAAACTTTATCACTTTCTTTTGGACAAATAAGTTCTTTAGAAATCACCATAAAACGTGTTCTATTGTTTTTCTTATTTTGTACATTTTCTTTTAACATTTCTAAACCATAAAGTTTACACGCAAGTGGTGATGCAATGGCTGCTTTAGTTGGATCTTTTGAATCCATTACATATTTAGCAGCCATGGCTGTATCTTGAAATGGTCTTTGTTCAATATAACGATGTTGATATAAAAATTCACTTGATTGTGCTAATCCTTGTGGATGTGAGTAAACTTGTCTGATATCCTCAATCTTTGTCCCTGGAAGTGCCATTAAACATTGACTGACATTAACTGCAGTTTCTCCTACAATATAGAAACCATATTTTCTAATTAAATCATAGTTATCATTAATTGAACCTGTTAAACTATTTTCAATTGGTAAAACACCATAATCAATTTCACCATTTTCTAAAGCCACATAAACATCTCCGAAGTCTCTATAACCAATATTCTTTGTTCCTTCACCAAAGAAATTTTCAACAGCACTTTGTGAAAAAGCACCTGCAATTCCTTGATAACCTACAACAGGATCTTTTTTAAAGTCTGTTTTAATATTTTCATCTAATTCAAGTGGTAATAAATCTGATTGATAAGATTTAGAAACTGTCATCATTTCTTGAATAAAACATCTTGCATATTCTTTTAATTGATCATTATTTAAACGATTTAAGTTCTTTTCAATAACTTCTCTTTCTCTTTCAGGTTGGAAAATTTCTAAATGATTTTCAATTTTATATTCAACGACACTTTTTGAAAGAGCCATACGTTTTTCAAAAAGTTCCATTAATTGTTGATCAATTGCATCTATTTCAATTCGGCATTGTTTTAAATCTTTCATACTTATTCCCTCATCATATCAAGTATTCCTAAAGCCATCATTGCTTCTACAACAACAACTGCTCTTTGTACAATACAAGGATCATGTCTTCCTTTTATTTTTAATTCTACATTTTCTTTTGTTTCAATATTAATCGTCTTTTGTTTTTTAGCAATCGAAGGTGTAGGTTTAAAAGTAACCGTACAACTTACAGGCATACCATTTGTAATACCACCAGTAATGCCACCATTATGATTTGTAGAAGTTCTTACATTTCCTTCTTCATCATAATAATAACAATCATTGGCTTCACTCCCTAACATTTCATCAATACTTTCTCCATCGCCAAAAGAAACACTTTTAACGGCTGGAATTGAAAACATCAATGAAGATAAATGACTTTCTAAAGAATCAAAGAAAGGTTCACCTACTCCAGCAGGAACATGTAAAGCAACACATTCAATTTTTCCACCAACACTATCTAAATTTTCTTTCGCTTTTAAAATCGTTTCTTCCATTTTTTCAAAAACATCCTCTTTAATTGTTGGATATTGTTTTTCACTTAATTTTAAAAGCATTTCATCATCTACATTTACAGGGAACTTTTCATCTTTGATTTTTCCAATTGATAAAATATGTGCTCCTACAATAATTCCTTTTTGTTTTAAAATCTGTTTAGCAATATTTCCCGCAAAAACGATTGGGGCTGTAATTCTTCCAGAAAAATGACCACCCCCACGGACATCATTAAATCCTTTATATTTAATATAAGCTGGATAATCACTATGTCCTGGTCGCATATTTGTTTTAAGTAAAGAATAATCTTTAGAATGTTGATCACTATTATAGATAACTCCTGTAAGAGGTGCTCCTGTGGTAATACCATCTTGTAACCCTGATAAAATTTCTACTTGATCTGCTTCTTTTCTAGCTGTCGACATTTTATTTTGTCCTGGTGCTCTTCTTTTCATATCACGCGAAACTTCATCTAAATCAATTTGAATACCGCTAGGAAGATTGCCAATGGTAATACCAATAGCTTTTCCATGGGATTCACCAAAAATTGTAAGTTCTATATTATTTTTATAAGTTGCCCCCATCGATTTTTCCTCCTAACATCTCGAAATCTTCCCAAAAACTTGGATAAGATTTTTTAACACATTCTTTATTATCAATAATGACTGGTTCCTTACACACTGTTGAAGCAATCGCTAGCATCATCGCCATACGATGATCATCATGACTTGATACATTTCCACCAGTTAAAGTTTCTACACCATCTAATTCCATAGAAGATTCATGTTCAACTGCATGTGCTTTTAGTTTATTCAATTCTTCAACTGTTGCTTGAAGACGATCACATTCTTTAATACGTAAACGTCCGGCATTGATGACTTCACTATGTCCACTTGCAAGTGCTAATGCAAGAGAAACAACTGGAATAACATCAGGGCATTGACTCGCATCCACAGTTGTTGCTTTTAAACCATGACTCACCACTTTAATTCCTTCATCATTTTCCACGATTTCACAATTCATTTGTTTTAAAAAATCAATTGTTGCTTTATCACCTTGTAAAGAATCTAAGTTTAAATCTAATAATGTAACATCATTTCCTAAAGCACCCGCTACTAAATAGAAAGCAGCTTGAGAAAAATCAGATTCCACACGATAATCTTTTGCCTTATATTCTTGTCTACCTCTTACAATAAATTGTTTATATTCATGATTCACAATTTCAATACCATAAAATTTTAATACTTGTAATGTTAAATCAATATATCCTTTACTTTCAAGTGGTGTCGTAATTTCAATGATTGAATCAAATGATAATAAAGGTAAAGCAAATAATAAACCGGTAATAAATTGTGATGAAATATTACCTGGAATACGATATAAATCAGGTTTTAATTCACCCACAACATTTAAATCTAAAACATTTTCACGATATAAATAACCAATATTTTGTCTTTCAAAGATTTCATAATAGGTATCTAATGGTCTTTTCCCTAATTGTCCTCTTCCTATAAAACGTACTTTATTTTCTTTAGCAAGAGAAATAGGAACCATGAAGCGAAGCGTTGATCCTGATTCTTCACAATCAATTTGGACTCCTGGCATCGTATTATTTTTAGTAAATGTATAATTACCATTAATAATAAGATAATCTTCATGTTGTTCAATAATTGTTCCAAGTGCTTCCATCGCACCAATTGTTGCTTTGATATCTTGAGAATATTCAATATGATCAATTCTTGAAATACCTTTAGCAAGACTGGCTGCAATAATCGCACGATGTGCTAATGATTTTGAAGGTGGAACAGATACTTTTCCTTTTAGTTTTGTAGGAATTAACTTAATTTGACTCATTTTATACCCTTTCTTTTTTTAATAAAAATTCTTGATTTGTTTGATAAACATAACTATTTCCTATTTCTTTTAATAAAACAACAGATAATGAATTATTAATATTCTTTTTATCTAAAGAAATAGCTTGAATAAGATTTTTTGTTTCAACTTGACATTCATATGGTAGATTGTATTTTTGTAAAATTTCTTTAATTTGCATGGAAGATTCTGTTTTTGTCAAATCTAGACTTTCAGCAAGTTTTGTAATTTGATACATTCCAATACCTACGGCTTCCCCATGAGAATATTTTTCATAGTGATAATATTGTTCTATGGCATGCGCATAGGTATGACCGAAGTTAAGTAATAAACGATCACCAAAATCAAATTGATCTTTTTCAACAACTTCTCTTTTGATGTTGACACAATTATATATGATTTCATCAATAAATTCATAGAGTTCTTCAAAATTTTGATAAGAATTTAATTGATCAAATAATTTTTTATCTTTAATACATCCATATTTAATGACTTCTCCCATGCCATCACTGATAAAATGTGGATCTAATGTCTTTAATGTACATGGATCTATCAAAACCATGGATGGATGATAGAAAGCTCCTACCAGGTTTTTCCCTTCAGGTAAATCAACCGCTACCTTTCCACCAACAGAACTATCCACTTGTGCAAGTAAAGAAGTAGGAATTTGGACAAGTTTTACCCCTCTCAAATAACTACTTGCGACAAATCCTGCCATATCACCAATCACACCACCACCTAAAGCAATGATTAAATCCGTTCTTGTAAGTTTAAAATCTAAACATGCTTTATAAAGCGTTGGTAACATATCAAAACGTTTTGATTTTTCTCCATGAGGAACAACGACATGATTGACTTTAAAATCTTTTTCAAGATTTAAAGTCAAATCATCGCCATATAAAGGATAAACTTGATCATCGGAAATGATCATAATTTTCTTTCCTTTAAAGACTTCTTTTATTTTTTCATTTGCATGTTTTAAAATATTTTTTTCTATATAAATAGGATAACTATGTTCCTTTAAATTAACGATCATTTCCATCTCAGTCACCTTAAATTTCTTTACCAACAGCATCAGCAATTGGTTTTAATTCTTTCATCAATTGTTCAA
>ENA-OPSD01002211-OPSD01002211.1-human-gut-metagenome-genome-assembly--contig:-NODE-2211-length-12029-cov-3.293553_pt1 | contig 12029 bp, 6 predicted proteins | sample MGYA00241453_ERZ501898 | MGnify/ENA primary metagenome ERZ501898 (study PRJEB25962, sample SAMEA2042226) | human gut metagenome | biome: human gut; feature: human-associated habitat; material: faeces... | reverse complement strand
CATACAAATACCAGACAGATCCGGGGAAAAAGCCGCTCCGCCAATCCGCATAACCACAATAATAGACAGAACTGTCTGTCTTAAGCGTCACCGGATTCAAGCATTTCCCACTCGCTTCGATCACACCGATCTCATTCCCTATTTGTGCACGGGCAAAATCGATATTCTCGTCAATAAAACTTTTTTCCTCTGTTTTAGGGGCACCTGCACAAGATAGCAGAAATGCCGAAAAAGCAAATGCAATCAAATTTTTCATCATGTACCAATTATTTTATTGTTGTTATTGTATAAGTATAGGAGCCGGAAAGCAGCTGCTTATTGGCGTTCAACGATATCCGGCAGACCTGTTCGCCCCAAACATTCGACAAGCGAGGATCGTCCAGGCGGATCGTTTCGACATTCGGTGTAAAGGCGCTCTTATTATACGTCATCCGGACTTTCTCGCCATTCACTTCAACCGTGACTACTCCCGGAACCGACACATCCACCTTCCCCCAAGTGAGGAAATTGACTTGATTCGGTTTATCCGCCTTGTCCAAAGAGAACGAATCTTCTATTTTCAGGGAGTTCTTTCCCAACTGGTACGAACGGACCCATTTTTTTACATTTGCCTCTGCCGGATAAGCTGTCGCAATATTTGCAGAGAAATACATACGTCTCGGATCAAAGTGCACATCCGTAGCCCTAAATTCCGAACCGAACTGCTGTGGCACACCGTTCACCATAGGCAGGTTGTGATAATTACTCTGCATTGTCCAGATTGAATAGCGTTCGGAACTGAAGGTCTGACGGGTATAGGTCCCGACTCCGGCATCGATAAAAATAGGCGTCGTATTCAAGTAAAGGGAGAAGGTCCCTGCATCGTTATGATTATGGCTTTCATTATTATAGCCCCCTTTCGTTGCCACGAAAAAGCCATTCTTGTTGGTCATATAGCAAAATTCGGTTTCCGGATACCAGGAATAGCCGGGAGCCTGATAATCTGCACTCATCCCTTCCAGTTCTTCACGGGAGAGCAAGGTTTGGAACAGACGGAAAGGGTCACCGGAAGGAATACCGTCCTTATCAGAAAGACTCTTGAGATAAGCAGCATAGTTCATCATAAGAGGGCTTTCGACTGCTTTCCCATACCTGAAAATGAGATCGGCATCCCCTCCTCCTTTGGCAGAAGCATCGGCAAAGTTGACCACCCAGCCGTTCCCCACATAAGAGCGGGCAATATATTCACCCATATTCTTAATGATAGGCTGATCGAATACGGAGACTTTACCACCTGTCCCGTCAGAAAGCATCTGCAGATAATCGTACATCTTTCCAGCAGCATGTCCCCAATAAGAAGGGCCTTCCTCGCAACCTCCGTCTCCATGCGTATAATTGATGAAATGATCCACGGAAGTCATCGTCCGGTAAACCGCTTTTGCCAATTTATCCCGGTCATTCTCAAGCAGGAAGAAACATTGCAGCACATTGAAGTTACACCACGGATTCCAGTTATTCACCAATCCGCCAGGCTTCAGGTTGAACGCCATCCACCAGAAATGATCTTCATTCATATAGGTATCGAGGATGCGGACCTGTAATTCATGCCGCAGCCTTTTTGAAATCAAAGGATTTACCTTATCGAACGAAGGTTTCAGGTAATAATAAATCCAAGACAACTGGGAAGCAAGATTTCCTGAACCCAAATCAATCACATGTTCTTCATAGCTCGGAAAGCATCCTCCGACCTTCTGTAATCCCAAATGGGCCGACAATGCCCAGCTCGTCATTTCACAACTTGCAAAAACACCATTGATAATCTGATCGACAAAGCGTCCCTTCCCTTCAGCCATCTCTGCCATGAACAGACTTCCGAGTGCGGAATTGTTTTTACCGAACGGACTCTCCATAATCGCCCGGTCACCACTTCGTCCGAACTCCAGATAATCGGTCGCTTTCACAACCTTCCACTCATAATCCAGATAACTTTCTCCTTTCCGGATATACTTTTCTTTATAATCACCGAGGAGTTTATCCCAACCGGCCCGGTCAGAATAATCAGGATACGGCACCCACTTCTGCTCCATTATCAACGCGGATTTGACTTTCTCAAAATCGGCCTCTTTTTGCAACAAGTCGCGTTTTTCATACGCGTGCAAGTGTGCAACTGTCCAAAGCAACAGGCACACGATTGTGATGAATCGTTGTGTTCTCATAGATATTATTTTTCAATATCGCAAAAATAGAGGTCCCCTCTATGAGAAAGAGACATATTCATCCAATTCATGTGCACGGATTGTCCAAAAGCGGAAATTTAAGGTGTTTCCTGCCACATTATAATTCTCATCCTCCAAAACCGGAACCTTGCATTTTTCTATATGCACCTTTCACAAAAGAGTATTTTTATCGTAGTTCTTCAAGAACTATGGCGTTTCGCCATCATCCGCGAATTGCCTTCACCGCTTATGTTTGCCTTCATCAGAGACCAGGTCGGCCTCGGAAGATGCTATATTAAGTGACAATGGGTATGTTTCTGTTGTCAAACAGCCTGGTCATAGACCTTTTGCCTTTAGTCGAATACCTTTTCGACCAAGGTCAAAAGCCTTTTCGACACTGGTCAAAAACCTTTTCGCCCTTAGTCGAAAAGGTAAGGAGTGGTAGTAATAGCTGTTAATGCCTGTGTATTTGTTTATTAATCAATATTGTAGTCTCCTTGTTTTTCACTTAATTATATAGATGTGAAACCGAGAGGAACATGACCAACCCAAATCAGGACGAGACAGAGTGAAGGCAAATTTTTGAGGTGAAGGCAGTCCGGATATCTGCCATTACCCTTGTATGACATGACAATCAAAAGGTATCAAAGACGGGTGAAGCTGAATCGGAAATCCATGTTGAACTATCATGATGATAAATCATCATTTATGATTCATATCTGCCAAACTATGAGAATTTGCCTTAGCTGTATCGTTTTTACACTTCAATGTATACCTATGTGAATATTACAAACTGAATTCTAAATAAATATATTGCCAATTAAGCTTAATTTATATGTTATACAAAACATGTAAATCACAATATGTTAATATATAGACATTTAACACATTGCTAAAAACTCACCGTTGGAAGATTAGTGCATATCAAATGGATAAAAATATACATTCATACACATTATTAACATCTAAATTTGCAACGTTTTCATCATAGTTCTTGAAGAACTTAGATCAGTAACACACTTTTGTGAAAAACACAATTGAAAAAACACAAAGTGCCTATTTAGAGAAATGAGAATTATTATCAATTTATTAATCAATCTGGTGTTATTATGACAAAAGATTTTAAACGCTTTTATGTATCGAGAGCGATGTTCCTGGGAGCTACTATGTTCCTGGCATCAATCGGAATGGCCTCCGCTAATCCTTCTACCGATACGTTTGGCTCAAATGAGCCGAATCCTGTTGTAGCTTCTCCTCAACAGGCAAAACACACTATTAAAGGTGTGGTAGAAGATCAGTTTGGACCTATTGCAGGTGCAAACGTGGTGGAAAAAGGGACAACTAATGGAACTATTACCGATATGGATGGTAATTTTTCTCTTGAAGTCGCGCCTAACTCTATTTTAATTGTTTCATTTATCGGATACAAAGAACAACAGATTCCGGTAAATAGCCAGAAAACCGTTACTATCAAACTTACTGAAGACTCACAAGCATTGGAAGAAGTCGTAGTTGTAGGTTATGGTACGCAGAAAAAAGTTAACCTGTCTGGTTCTGTTACATCCGTTAATGTCAGTGAAATGGCAGAAAGCCGCCCGTTGACAAACATTTCAACAGCTTTGGCCGGTACTGCTCCCGGTGTGCAAATCACGTCCAGCAACAATATTCCGTCCAATAATGGAGATGCAGATATTAAGGTGCGTGGTCAGGGTACTTTGAACAACTCTTCGCCTCTGGTCATTATCGACGGTGTGGAAGGCAGCCTGAATAGTGTCAGCCCGCAGGATGTCGAAACAGTCAGTGTCTTGAAGGATGCGGCTTCATCTGCGATCTATGGTTCCCGTGCAGCCAACGGTGTTATCTTGATTACGACTAAATCCGGTAAATCCGGTAAAATGAAGTTGGATTATACGGGTTATGTGTCTTTCCAAACGTTGGATAAGCCTTATGATGTAGTTTCCGATTATGCAAGCTATATGGAATACCTGAATGAAGGTATGACCAATAGTAATAAGCCGGCTCCTTTCTCTCAGAATGTGATCAATCTTTGGCGTGAAAAATCGAAAGATCCGAACGGATTGAACGAATATGGCATGCCTAACTATCTGGCTTACCCGAACAGTGACATTTTTGATGTCTATGAAACAGGTGTTTCTCATCAACATAATCTGTCTGCATCCGGCGGTTCAGAGAAGATTACCTATTACACCTCGTTCAATTATCTGAATAATCCGGGTATCCTTGAAAATTGTGGCTATGAGCGCTTTAGTCTCCGTGCGAATATTGATTCTCAAATTAAAGATTGGTTGAAGTTGGGAGTTAATCTAAGTGGATATACCGCAAATACGACACCTGTCAGCGAAAATATCAAAGATATTTATACTTATGGTTTAACTGGTGGAAATCCGGGTATTGCATATTTGGATGATCAAAACAGATTAGGTATCAATGCAAATGCGGAAGATGATCCTCAAAATGCAACGAACAATCCTTATAATCGTCTAAGAAACACGACTGGTAATGTCCAGACAAATACATTGAAAACCCGTTTGTATGCCATTCTGACGCCATTGAAAGGTTTAACGATTCAAGGTTCTTATACTTATGATTATTATGATAAGTTTAAAGAGAGCAAACCTAATTTTGTTCCGATGTATAACTTCCAAACGAATACTTTATATACGGACGGAGTGGGACAAACCAGCATTTATAATTATAATGAAAAGACTTTCAGAAACTTTATGGATGCGACTATACGATATGAACGAAACTTCTTTGATGATCGTTTGAGTACGAACTTGATGGTCGGAGCCAGCCAGGAACAGTATAAACGCCAATATTTCAGTGCAACACGCAAAGATCTTATTGATCCATCATTGGGTGTGATCGACGGTGCAATCGGTGAATCTTCTTCAACCGGTAATATTACAGAATGGGCTATGCGTTCTTATTTCGGACGTCTGAATTTAGGATGGGACGACAAATACTTGTTTGAAGCAAACTTACGTGCAGATGGTTCTTCGCGTTTTCTGGCTGATAACCGATGGGGGTATTTCCCGTCTTTTTCTGCAGCATGGCGTATCTCTGAAGAAGAATTCATGAAAAATATCAGTTGGTTGGATAACTTGAAGATCCGTGCTTCATACGGTTCACTGGGGAACAACACGTTAGGCTCTAACCGCGATAACGATGGCAACTATACTTCACAATCTTTGTATGCACAAACGAACTATGTCTTGGCTCGTGCAGTGGCAATGGGATTATCGCAAACTGCTATCGCGAATGCAGCCTTGACATGGGAAACTACTTATATCACAAACGTCGGTCTTGACTATAACGTTTTAGGAAACCGTCTGTCCGGAAGTATTGAATTCTTTAACAAGAAGACGGATGGAATCTTGATCGACCTTCCTGCCCCGATGGTACACGGTAATGCTACCATCCCCAAGCAAAACGCAGCGCAAGTAACCAATAAAGGTCTTGAATTCTCTGCAAACTGGAGTGACAGAGCTGGTAAAGATTTCTCTTATAACATCGGATTCAACTTTACCTATATCAAAAATAACGTGGATAAGTTCAAAGGGGATGATCCTTCTTATGATGGCGCAAGAATGTTGAAGGAAGGCCTGCCTATCTGGTCGTTGTATGTTCGCGAAGTAGATCGTATTGTTCAGACAGATGAAGACTTGGCTTTGGTACAGTCTATGTTGGATAATCCGGATGTGAAAGGTAAAGTTGTATTCCCATATGGAACCCCGCAAAAAGGTGATATCCTTTACAAGGATTTGAATGGTGACGGTTTGGTAAATGATGACGACCGTGTTGTTGTCGGTAATGGTAAAAACCCGACATTCACATATGGTATGAACTTGGGATTCAATTGGAAAGGCATCGATTTCTCTGCTCTGCTCCAGGGACAAGCAGGTATAAAAGATGTATATCTGAGTGCCCTGTATAAATCAACAGTCCGTCAGGGCTATCAGTTGAACGCTGATATAATCGAAGGACGTTGGTACGAAGGCCGTACAGATGCGAAATATCCCCGTCTGTTGGACTATAGTGATACGCGTAATGAGCAATATTCTGATTTTTGGGTGGCAAGCAAAGCTTATCTGAAAATACGAAATATTACGTTGGGATATACATTGCCTTCGGCATGGACAAAAGTTGCCTATATGGATAGAGTCAGAATCTACGGTAGTTTGGAAAACTTCTTTACATTCACAAAGTGGAAAGGATATGATCCTGAAATCGACGGCATTACATATCCGACAATGCGACAAGCCGTAATCGGTGTCAATGTAACATTCTGATCATGTTTGTTGAATTTATAAACAGAATTATAAGATGAAAAAATATATTATGCCTTTTTTAGCAGCACTCTTGGCATTGACAAGCTGCTATGATTTAGACAGGGCTCCTTACGACCAGTTAAGTTCTTCAACCTTCTGGCAGACAGAGGATCAATGTAAGTCTGGTTTGATGGGGGTTTATGCGTCCCTAAAAAATACTGATTTGTATGGCAAGATGTTCATGATTGACGTGAATTCTGATGTTGCCGTTGGTTATGACCAGTATGAAGCTCTTCAATTGGGTACTTGTACACCACGTACCGGCTTCTTGAATGGCAAATGGCAGAACGGTTACAATGCCGTCCAGCGTGCCAATCTGGCTATTCGCAGCATTGGTGAAGCACCCATTGCCGAAGACGCAAAAAACAAAATGTTGGGGGAAGCCCATTTCTTACGTGCGTTGATCTATTTCCATCTGATGGACTATTTCGGAGGGCTTCCTTTGTATGACGAGACAACAAACCTGGAACAGGATTTCAACAACTTGATGAAACCCAGAAGTTCTGCAGAAGAAACACGGGCGTTTATTATCAGTGATCTGGAAAAGGCTCTGAATTCAGGGCTGCCTGACAAATGGGATGATGCTAACTATGGCCGTGTGACATTGACAGCTGTCCAGGCATTGCTCGGCAAGGTGTATCTTTATAATAAGAACTACGAAAAGGCTATTGAAAATCTTGAAAAGTCAACAAACGGGCACGAACTGTACAGTAATTTTGCAGATCTGTTCAACCTGACTGGCCATACAAGTTCTGAAATGATTTTCTCCATTATCAATTTGGGAGGTACAGGCAATGACTATGGTATGCCATTGTGTTTCTATGCCGGTACTCGTAATTCTTACGGTAGCTGCTGGAATAATACGTTACCTTCTGTCAACCTGGTGGATATGTACGAATACAAAGATGGACGCCCGTTTGATTGGGACGAATTGTTTCCTGGTTATACGACAGATAACCAGGTTCGTGAACGAGTATTCAGATGCACAGTCGATGATGCCGGTGCCGAAATTCTGGACAGACCGGTCGAAGCGGACAAAGTATTGGAGATGTGGAACCAGCGCGATCCGCGTTTGATGGCTACGGTTATTGCTCCTTATACTACTTATCTGGGATGGAATCGTAATGAGGAGCGTCTAATGACATTCATCTTTGCAAAGAACCAGAAAGGTGATGTTGTGGCAGTAAATGAAAATAATGGTTTCATGCGTAATAATAAAGGGGGTTGGGAAACTTATTTCTGGAGAAAATTTGTTCCCGAAGGTGACTGGAACGGAGCTATTACGAACCGTGAACATACACCTGTCAACTTTCCGATCATCCGTTTGGCGGACGTTTATCTGATGTTGGCCGAATGTTACAATGAAATAGGGAATCAGCCAAAAGCTGTCGAATATATCAATAAAGTCCGTGCCCGTGCCGGCATTGCTTTGTTGAATAGCGGTCCTTCTTATCTGGCTGCAAATAGCAAGGATGAAGTGTTCCAGCGTATTTTCCGTGAAAGAGCTTATGAATTAGCCGGTGAAGGTATTCGTGACAGCGATTTGCGCCGCTGGAAATTATCCCATACTTTATTAAACCGTGAAGAATACGGTATCACCGGTAAACGGTTGTTGACGCGTGTATTCCGTGAAAATCGTGATTATCTGTGGCCGATTCCTGCTACTGAAATCGAAATAAATGGATCTTTAGAACAAAATCCGAACTGGTAATAGTTTTTTAAGATTTTTAGAAGTTACTTTTGTGAAGGGTTCGGCCTTTCCGAAAGTAACTTCGTTTTTTTGTATAATCTGATATCATATTAATATTATGTATAAACGCAATCTTATTTTGACAGGTTTGGCCGTTACGGCTTCTATAAATGTTTGGTCACAACAGAAAACGAATCACGACAGACAAAATATTTTGTTTATCGTTTGCGATGACCTTCGCCCAGAGTTGGGCTGTTATGGCCGGAAGCAGATCAAGTCTCCGAATATTGATCGATGGGCGACACAGAGTGTATTATTTGACCGGGCGTACTGCAATATTGCTGTCTCCGGAGCTTCCCGCGCAAGCCTGTTAACCGGATTGCGTCCGACAAAAAATCTGTTACAGGCTTGGAATGCCCGTACCGATGTGGATGTCCCTGACGCAGTTACCATACAGAAATGTTTTAGAGACGCCGGATATATAACGATCGCAAACGGAAAGATTTATCATCACCAGGATGAGGCTTCCATGAAATATTGGGATGATGTCATGCCTCCCGTGCCTGGTACGGCAATGGGATATCATTCGGATGAAAACTTGGCTTTAATGCAGAAACAGCAAAAAACAGGCAAAGGCCGACGCGGGTATTTTTATGAGCATGGAGATTTTCCTGAAAAGGACTATCTGGATTGGCAAATCGCTGATAAAAGCATACAGGATTTGAAGAAACTGAAAAAGCAGGAAAAGCCTTTTTTCCTTGCCGTAGGATTTATTCGTCCTCATTTGCCTTTTGTTGTGCCTCAGAAGTATTGGGATATGTACGATCATTCTGAAATTGAGATTCCTGAGAATTATATATTAAAATCAGGAAACAATATCCCGGAACGTGCTTTGACTAATTGGTCCGAGTTGAGAGCCTATAGCGGTATCCCGGAACAGGGACCGTTGGATGAAGAGACTGCCAAATTAATGATACATGGTTACTATGCTTCTGTCTCTTTTGTGGATGCACAGATCGGTCGGCTGTTAAAAACCCTGGAAGAAGAAGGACTCGATAAAAATACGACTGTCGTATTGATTGGAGATCATGGGTGGAATTTGGGAGAACATGGTACTTGGTGCAAACATAGCATTATGAATACCTGTTTGCATTCGACTCTTATAATCAATTCTCCTGAAATAAAAACACCACACCGTTGTGAACAAATTGTGGAATTTGTCGATTTATATCCGACCATGTGCGATGCTGCCGGAATCGAACGGCCTGCTCAGTTGGAAGGGACCAGCCTGCTTCCTTTGTTAAAATCACCGGAGGCGAAAACAAAGGGGTATGGGGTTTCCCGTTGGGCAAACGGTTTCACTTTTATACAGGATCAGTATTTTTATACAGAATGGAGGGACAAAGACGAACGGATCATAGAACGGATGTTATTTGATCACTCGAATGATGGAGATGAGAATTATAATGTGGCAGGAAAAGAAGAGAATAAAGCGATTATAGAAGAGTTAAGCAAAAAGCTATTGGAGAATAGGGGGGATAATTATGAAAAATAAAAGTCGCTACTTCTATTTAAGTAATTTGATTATATTCTCCTTACTAGGATGTAAAACACAAAAATCAAGTACTCCTAACGTCATCTACATCTTTCCAGACCAAATGCGTAACCATGCGATGGGTTTCTGGAGAGAGGCAGGATTCCGGGAAGCAGTGAATTTCGAGGGAGATCCGGTGCATACGCCTAATCTGGACCGGTTTGCGAAAGAATCTGTTGTGCTGACTTCGGCCATGAGCAACTGCCCGCTGAGCAGTCCGCACCGGGGAATATTGTTAACGGGGATGTATCCGGAACATAGCGGAGTACCTCTGAACTGTAATGCCAACCGCCCGATCAGTTCATTGCGCGAAGATGCGACCTGCATTAGCGACGTGTTCAGCCAAGCCGGATATAACTGTGCTTATATCGGGAAACTGCATGTCGACTGCCCGACTCCCAATGACCCGGAACGTCCCGGAAAATATGTGGAAGACCGTGTTCCGGCTTGGGATGCCTACACTCCGGCAGAACGCCGGCACGGTTTCGACTATTGGTATTCGTACGGGACCTATGACGTGCACAAGCATCCGCACTATTGGGATACCGAAGGCGTCAAACACGAGATAAACGAGTGGTCGCCCGCACATGAGGCGGATAAAGCAATCTCCTACTTACGGAATGAAGGAAACGTACGGGACCCAAATAAACCGTTTTTTATGATGGTCAGTTTCAATCCGCCTCACAGTCCGTATGCCTCATTGGAAGATTGCATGGAAGAAGATTACAACTTATACAAAGACCTTCCGTTGGACAGCCTGCTGATTCGCCCGAATGCAAACCGGGAAATGAAAAAAGCACCATCCGTACGTTATTACTTTGCATCGGTGACAGGTGTCGACCGGGCTTTCGGACGAATACTGGACGAACTCAAAAAACAGGGATTGGACAAGAACACCCTCGTTATTTTCTGGAGAAACCATGTGCAGCCAAAATACGGACGATCCCAAAAACTCACCTTATGCAGAAAGCATGAACGTCCCGTTCATAGTTCGTTTTCCTGGAAAAGTAATACCTCGGATCGACAGCGAACTATTGTTGTCTTCTCCTGATATCATGCCGACCATACTCGGACTGTGCGGTCTGGAAAAACAGATTCCGGCCACTGTGGAAGGGCGGAATTATGCGGGACGTTTTACAGGAAAGGATTCTTCCGTCCCTTTGCGTCAGGGAGCCTTGTACATCAAAAATATCGATGGGGAAAAGGATGCCGATGGAAAAGTCATTTCTTATTTTCCGGTGTCGAGAGGGATCAAAACACATCAATATACCATGTCACTCACAATCGACCGAAAGACAAAAGAACTCAAGGACATCCTTTTGTTTAATGACCTGGAAGATCCGTATCAGATGCAGAATCTCCCTTGGCAGGAGAATAAGGGAATCGTATCCGACTTATGCAAACAGATGGTTCCCTTGCTGAAAGAAGCAGACGATCCGTGGTATAAAGAACAAATACTGAAAGAGCTGATCCCTTACGGGAAGGAATAAAAAAGGGGAATGTCAAAAAAAGAAATCTCTCTCTTGTCGGGGGATTAATTCCCGACAAGAGAGAGGAATTTTGGCACCTCCCTTAAAAATTCTAACTATTATTATTTCACCGTCCAGACCACCTTATCATTCACTGGATTCTTCTTTTGGGTGGAACGAGCCTCTATCGTATTCTCCCCATCCTGCAGAGCAACCCCTTTCCACTCGAATGTCGCATATTCATCCGGCTTCTGCCGGCCGAGGCTTTTTCCGTTTACAAACAATTCGACTTCTGGTTGATTAGAAAAGATCATGATGTCCGTAACAGCCAAGGAACGGTCGCGGTGGCGGCGGTTCGTGATGTAAACAAATGGTTCCTCGGTATTCCAGTTTGCCTTATAAAAATAGAAAGCATCTTTTTTCACCTTGCGGTCGAAAGTCACCAGCCCTTTGTCGTTGATACCGGGACGATCGCCTTCCACACGGTGAGCCGCACCGAAGTCAAACAGGTTCCAAATGAAAGAACCCCAGACGAACGGACGTTCCGCCAATGCTTTCCAGTTTCCGATATGATAATAAGTCTGGTAATTCTCCGGATGCCACCAACCGGAAGCAATCCCCCGTTTCACGGAATCCTGCTGATGGTAGATGCTCGCCCCTGCCCCATATTCGCTGATGGCAATCTTATACTCCGGATGTGCCTTATGATTGGCATCCAGCCATTTCCCC
>ENA-OPSD01002210-OPSD01002210.1-human-gut-metagenome-genome-assembly--contig:-NODE-2210-length-12032-cov-37.343492_pt1 | contig 12032 bp, 9 predicted proteins | sample MGYA00241453_ERZ501898 | MGnify/ENA primary metagenome ERZ501898 (study PRJEB25962, sample SAMEA2042226) | human gut metagenome | biome: human gut; feature: human-associated habitat; material: faeces... | reverse complement strand
ACAAAGATACAAACAAATTAAAGAGATACATCTCTGAGAGAGGAAAAATCCTTCCACGCCGTATCACAGGAAACTGTGCAAAGCACCAGAGAGCTCTTACAGTAGCAATCAAGAGAGCACGTCATCTTGCTCTTATGCCATACGTTTGCGAATAAGATAAATGTATGATAAATCCCGACTACCGGATGGTGGCCGGGATTTTTTAGGTTAAAAATGTTTTATGTTTAAAAAATTAATATTTGTTGCATAATCAAATTACATAGTATAAAATGAATATAAAACAAATACTAATAAAAAGGGAGGGTTCAAATGGATACATACATTGTTTTCTGGTTGGCAGCCACCGTAGTTTTTGTTTTAGTTGAGCTTATGACAGTCGGGCTCACATCCATATGGTTTGCGGCAGGCTCATTTGTAGCGTTTATAATCGCACTGCTTGGCGGCAATGTCGTGGTTCAGGGAATTGCATTTATACTCGTTTCAGTCGTGCTTTTAGCTCTCACAAAGCCATGGGCCGGGAAGTACATCAATTCCAGGACAGTGAAGACAAACGTGGACAGTCTGGTCGGAGAAAGAGCTGTGCTCACCGAGGATGCTGACAGCATGAAGCAGACAGGAAAAGCCGTTGTAAACGGTCAGGAGTGGACAGTCAGACCGCAGGACGAGGCCCAGGTCATAAGAAAAGGCGAGCTTATCGAGGTAGTAAAGATAAGCGGAGTAAAACTAATTGTAAAAAGGGTAAAGGAGGCTTAACCGGAAATGGAAGGATTAATAGCACTTGCAGTGTTACTCGTAATTGTACTTATAGTACTGGTAAACTGCATCAAAATCGTGCCACAGGCACATGCAATGGTAATTGAGCGTTTGGGAGGATATCTCACCACATGGAGCGTAGGACTTCACCTCAAGGTGCCATTTATCGACAGAATAGCAAAGAGAGTCATCTTAAAGGAGCAGGTGGTAGATTTCCCACCACAGCCTGTAATCACAAAGGATAATGTAACAATGCAGATAGACACTGTAGTATATTTCCAGATTACAGATCCAAAGCTCTACGCATACGGAGTAGAGAATCCAATCATGGCAATTGAGAACCTCACAGCCACAACACTTCGTAACATCATCGGAGACTTAGAGCTTGATGAAACACTCACCAGCCGTGAGACAATCAACACCAAGATGCGCGCAACACTCGATGTGGCAACAGATCCATGGGGTATCAAGGTAAACCGTGTCGAGCTCAAGAACATCATACCTCCAAAGGCCATCCAGGATGCCATGGAGAAGCAGATGAAGGCAGAGCGTGAGAGACGAGAGGCCATTCTTCGTGCAGAGGGTGAGAAAAAATCAACAATCCTTGTTGCAGAGGGAAATAAAGAGTCAGTCATCCTCGATGCCGAGGCTGAAAAGCAGGCAGCCATCCTTCGCGCAGAGGCAAAGAAGGAGGCAACAATCCAGGAGGCAGCAGGTCAGGCAGAGGCTATCCTCAAGATACAGCAGGCCAATGCAGACGGACTTCGCATGTTGAAGGAGGCAAATCCGGATAACGCAGTGCTCCAGATAAAGAGCTTGGAGGCATTTGCCAAGGCAGCAGACGGCAAGGCTACAAAGATAATCATCCCATCAGAGATTCAGGGGATTGCAGGTCTTACAAAGTCAATTGCAGAGATAGCTGCGGATAAGACTGAGAAGTAATTATAGTTAATTAAAATGAATACCGGAAGATGAGAGCACACAAAAAGCATCGCATGTATCGTATCAATATCAGATATATGCGGTGCTTTTTAGATTGCATAGAATTGTGCTTAGATTACACAGGATTGCCCTGAACTCCTGTAATTCCAAACTGATAAATATAGTACTAGGAATAATCCCCACAAAGTGGTATACTCTCTAGTAGGTATATCAATCGATGCGGGCTGCACAAAGGTGTGGCCGGTAACTATTAATTTGTAGTACATTCTCGAAACCGCAACCGTTGCACCGGCAGCATCAGCGCAACGCACCGGGGATAAGGAGAGTAAAATGAAGAAAAAAATAAAATTCAAGGGCAGGCTGAAAAGCTACATGTGCTGGCCGCTATATCTGACGTTTGTGTGGATATGTGCTGACGGAATAGCACTGCGCTATGACAGAAGGCTTGGCTATGGCATGGTAGGCTTTACAGTGTTTTACTTTGCGCTCGTGCTGTTTTTGTATGTCAGAAGCAAGTCAGTCGTTGCAAATGAGCTGATAAGCTTTGCAACACAGTATTCATCGGTGCAGAAGAGGCTGCTTAATGAGTTTGAGGTGCCGTATGCCCTGCTTGAGTACTCCGGCAAGATACTCTGGGTAAATGACAAATTCGCAGAGCTAATGGGTGTGGATAAAAAATATCACAAATCCATCACGACACTTTTTCCGACAGTGACCAGAGAGCTTCTCACCAAGAGTGATGCGCCGACAGACTTCAAGATAGTAAATGAGGAGGAGGACAGCATAGTCCGTCTGTCCGTCAAGCGAATATATTTCAACTCTATCGCAGAGGAAAATGAGATAATCGACACAAATGAAGCAGACGAGTTTTTGACGGCGCTGTACGTATTTGATGAGTCGGAGCTTTATCATTGCAAGAAAGAAATCACAGAGCAGAAGCAGGTCTCAGCGCTTGTATATATTGACAACTATGATGAGGCGCTCGACAGCATAGAGGACGTAAAGAGGTCACTGCTCGTTGCACTTATCGACAGGCGTGTAAACCAGTATTTTGCCAAGTATGACGGACTTGTCAGAAAGATAGAAAACGACAAATACTTCGTGGTGTTCAAGTACAAGTACCTTGACAGCATGAAGGAGGACAAGTTCAAGGTGCTCGACGAGGTCAAGGCTATAAAGGTCGGCAACGAGATGGCGGTCACGCTCAGTATCGGAATCGGTATAAAGAGCGATAAGTATAATGAAAACTACGTATATGCGCGAAATGCCATAGACTTGGCCCTCGGACGAGGCGGTGATCAGGTAGTTATAAAGGATCATGACGATATCCTGTATTTTGGCGGCAAGTCAAAGCAGGTGGAGAGCAAGACAAGGGTAAAGGCAAGAGTCAAGGCACAGGCGCTTCAGGAAATCATTGAGACCTGTGAGAACGTACTTATCATGGGCCACAGCATCACAGATGTAGACTCGCTTGGAGCAGGCATAGGTATATACTGTGCAGCCAAGAATCTCGACAAAAAGGCACAGATAGTAATAAATGACCCGACAAGCTCAGTCAGACCTCTCATGGAGACATTTTCAGAGGCAAAGGGCTACCCGGCGGATATGTTTATAAACAGCGAAGAAGCTCTTGAGATGGTGAGCAAGGATACTCTTGTCATGGTGGTGGACACCAACAGGCCAAGCTACACAGAGTGCCCTGAGCTCCTCAGAAAGACTGGAAAGATAGTCGTATTTGACCACCACAGACAAAGCAGCGAGATAATAGAGAATCCTATACTCTCATATATCGAGCCGTATGCATCAAGTGCGTGTGAGATGGTAGCAGAGGTATTGCAGTACTTCAACGACGGAGTCAAGATTAATGCGACAGAGGCCGACTGCATCTACGCAGGAATCCTCATCGACACCAACAACTTTATGACGAAGACAGGCGTGCGTACATTTGAGGCGGCAGCCTTTTTGAAGCGCTCAGGTGCAGAGGTAACACGCGTCAGAAAGATGCTTAGAAATGACATGGCATGCTACAAGGCAAGAGCCGAGGCAGTACGCCATGCAGAGGTATACAGGGGCTCGTTTGCCATATCGGTATGCCCTAGCGAGAATGTGGAGAGCCCGACAATCGTCGGTGCACAGGCAGCAAATGAGCTGCTAAACATCATAGGAATCAAGGCATCATTTGTGCTCACGGAGTACAATGACAAGATTTATATCAGCTCTCGTTCAATCGACGAGATAAATGTCCAGATAATCATGGAGAAGCTGGGCGGTGGCGGACACTTAAATGTGGCAGGCGCGCAGCTGACAGGCGTTACTATCGTGCAGGCAAAGCGCATGATACAGGATACACTGGACGAAATGCTAAAAGAAGGAGACATAGAAGAATGAAAGTAATCTTATTACAGGACGTAAAACCATTAGGCAAAAAAGGCGAGATAGTAAACGTAAGTGACGGCTACGCCAGAAACAATATCATACCTAAAAAGCTCGGAGTAGAGGCTACTCCAAAGAACCTAAATGACTTAAAGCTTCAGAACCAGCACGCTGACAAGGTAGCACAGGAAAACTACGAGAGTGCACTTGCGCTCGCAAAGGTCGTAGAGAGCACAAAGGTAGTAGTAAAGCTGCGCTCAGGAGAGGGCGGCAGGACCTTCGGCTCCATTTCCACCAAGGAGATTTCGGCTGCGGCAAAGGAGCAGCATGGCTTAGAGCTCGACAAGAAAAAGATGCAGCTTAACGAGTCAATCAAGGCACTCGGAAACTATGAGGTGCCTGTCAAGCTTCATCCAAAGGTAACAGCAAACCTCACAGTATCAGTAGTTGAAGGATAGGAGGAATCCCCTTGGAAGAAGCATTAATCAAACGAATAATGCCAAACAGCCTTGAGGCAGAGCAGTCCGTGGTCGGCTCCATGATTATGAGCAAGGATGCCATAGTGACCGCCAGCGAGATGCTCCTTAAGGAGGATTTTTATCATCAGCAGTACGGCATCATATTTGAGACCATGGTTGAGCTCTTTACAGAGGGGCAGCCTGTAGATCTCGTCACACTCCAGAATCGTTTAAAGGAAAAGGATGTGCCGCAGGAAATACAAAGCCTTGACTTTGTGAGAACTCTCGTCACCAGTGTGCCGACCTCTGCCAACATCAAGTACTATGCCAATATCGTAAAAGAAAATGCCATAAAGCGAAAGCTCATCCATGTGACAGAGGACATAGAGAACGAGTGCTACGCCGGCAAGGAATCGCTCGAGAGCGTGCTCGACAAGACAGAGCACGATGTATTTGAGCTGCTTTCCACAAGGCAGACAGGTGACTACGTGCCAATCCGTACTGTAGTCATGAATGCCCTCGAGAAAATCGAAAAAGCAGCACAGCAGGAGGGCACCGTAACAGGAATCCCTACAGGCTTCATAGACCTTGACTACAGGACAGCGGGACTTCAGCCGTCAGATCTCGTGCTCGTGGCAGCCCGTCCGTCAATGGGAAAGACAGCCTTCGTGCTCAACATAGCACAGCATGTGGCATTTCATGCACATCTGTGTACAGCCATATTCTCACTCGAGATGTCGAAGGAGCAGCTCGTAAACCGTCTGTTCTCACTCGAATCAAAGGTAGATGCGCAGGCACTGCGTACAGGAAATCTGTCTGATGCCGACTGGGAAAAGCTGGTCGAGGGAGCCGGAATCATCGGAGACTCCGAGCTCATCATAGACGACACTCCGGGTATCAGCATATCAGAGCTTCGAAGCAAGTGCCGTAAATACAAGCTCGAACATGACTTAAAGCTCGTCATCATCGATTACCTGCAGCTCATGACAGGCTCAGGACGAGGCTCAGAATCGCGTCAGCAGGAAATCTCAGACATATCACGTTCGCTTAAGGCACTCGCCAGAGAGCTTTCAGTCCCTGTAGTGGCCCTCTCCCAGCTTTCACGAGCTGTAGAGCAGCGACCGGACCACAGGCCTATGCTTTCTGATCTTCGAGAGTCAGGAGCTATCGAGCAGGATGCCGACGTCGTCATGTTCATCTATCGTGACGATTACTACAACAAGGACACCGAGCTCAAGGGTATCTCAGAGATCATCATCGCTAAACAGCGTAACGGTCCAATCGGCACCGTAAACCTCGCATGGCTGCCTGAGTACACAAAGTTTGCAAATCTGGAGCATTAAGACTAAAACACAAAAAGAATAAAGAGACAATCCATCCCGGCTCACGTCATAGGATAAAGTTAAGTATCCTGATGTGGGCCGGGATTTTTCAAAATCTCTTTATACTTAAAAAGAGAAGAAAGCTATAAACTTTCCCGCAATTCATCCGATATATTCCTTAGAATAGGGTAAGAACAACAGTCAATTGCAACATATTTTCACACGGAGGTGTTAGAGATGGCAATAGAGGCAATCAAGGGTGCAGGAATGGTTTATCAGGGAAGTACATCAACTGCACAGATAAAGGAACAGGCACAGGGAAGGACAGAGGTGTCCAGTGCGGACAATCAGGTCGTGTCTGACAGCATCGCAAGGAATATTCAGGCGATGAATACGAAGGAAGCAAGCGGTGATTCAGCCGGTGATGCCGGAGCGCGGGGACAGGCACAGGCTGCTGCACAAAAGCAGAATGAGAAGAATATGCAGCTTAAAAAGGCTGTGGATGATATCAACAAGAGCGCGTTGGCTGACCAGTCGGAGGCAGTGTTCGGCATCCATGAGAAGACTAACCGCGTGACAATAAAGATAGTTGATAAGAAGACAAAGGAAGTCATCAAGGAGTTTCCGCCGGAGAAGACGCTCGACATGATAGCGAAGGTCTGGGAGATGGCAGGACTCATGGTAGATGAGAAGAGATAGGAGGACACCATGGCAATCAGATTATCGGGAATGACATCAGGCCTGGATACAGATTCTATTGTAAAGGCAATGGTATCGTCATATACCACCAGAAAAGAGAAATATCAGAAGGCGCAGACTAAGCTTGAGTGGACACAGGATGCGTGGAAATCCCTTAATACCAAGGTGTACAGCTTGTACAGCAATATTTCCAATCTGCGATTTTCTACAGCATACAACTTAAAGAAGACATCAGTTTCGGATACTACCAAGGCCACAGTAAAGGCAGGCTCCGGTGCACCAAGCGGCACACAGTCGCTGAAAATCAAGCAGATGGCAAAGGCCGGATATATGACCGGAGCAGAAATTAAGGCAGACAGTGAGAAGACTACACTTGCACAGCTCGGTTACACAGGTGGTGATGCCAAGCTTGAGGTAAAGATGGGGGACGAGACCAAGTCCATCACGCTCAGCGCATCATCAACCATGAACGACGTGGTAAAGGAACTCAGGAATGCGGGGCTTGATGCAAACTACGATTCAAGCTACAAGAGATTTTATATCAGCTCAAAAAAGACAGGCGTGGCAAACGATTTTACCATAACCGGCAGCAATATAGATGGAGCATCAGCACTTTATAGCCTGGGAATAGCATATGGTGGTGAAAAGACCACTACCGGTACTTATTCATCCAATCCATATGATGAGTATGCAGCTTTACATGGAGTTTCAGACGATGAGACCAGAGCCAAAATCGAGGCAGCTGTTACAAACTACAATAATCTGACAACAGATGCGGCGAAGATGAATGCGCAGAGCAAAAATCTTATGAATGCTGTAAATTATGGCTATTCATATGCCACACTTCAGGGCATTTATGAGAAGCTGGATGCAAACAATGCAGGAGATAGTGATAAGCTGAAGCTGCTTGAGAAGCTTGGCTCATCTCGTGATGGCGCATTGATTTCAAAGAATGGTGACAGCTATGATACATATACAAAGACCACACTGACCGATACAAATGGAAATACTCTCTATAAGTATATTGACAGCGACAACAATAGCCACTATATTGCAGCCGTTGCTGATAAGGACAAGGATACCACATCGTACTATGATGTGACAGAATCTACGAGGACAGCTTATACGGACGCTGATGGCAAGGAGCTTGAAGCAGCACCTAAAGTAGTCGATGACACGACACTGACCGTCGGTGATAAGACATACAAGAAGGACGAGACAGACGGCAAGTATTATCTGCAAAAGGAAGATGGCACAGCTGATAAAACTGATTCCATCACTGTTTCACAAAAGACTGAGTACACAATGGCGGCAGATGCCGTAAACAAGACAGGTATAGAGTCAGCTTCAGCTGCGTATGACACAATCATAAAGTCAATGGACGAAAAGACTAAAAGCTCATACGATGAGGCTCTTGCGTCAGTTCAGGCATTTGAGGCTTCAAAGGACGAAGTGCTCGGGAGCGATGATGAGTATTCGGTTGCCAGCCTCACAAAGGCTATTCAGAATGCTTATGCAGCAGGCAAGGATAAGGATGGCAGAGGAAAGGAAGCAGTAGAGCAGCTTTTAGCAGGAAACGGAAAAGTGGCTGACGGCTTTGTAAATAAAGCCAACACTTTGGAGGAGAAAGCAGAGGCCAACACAAAAAAAGCAGCAGATAGCAATATTGTAAAGGAGCTTGCCTCAAAGCAGAAGGATTCGTCTGAGTATACACAGGCGCTAAACGACCTGCTCGACAGGGTAAACACTGCATACACGCTTCAGAATAAGGCACTTTTCAATTCACAGGTGAAGAAGGTCGCAGGACAGGATTCGGAGATTGAGCTGAACGGTGTAAAATATACAGGTGACAGCAACAGCTATTCAATCAATGGACTGACAATCGAGGCACTTGCTGAGACCGGTGACAGTGCTATAAGCATTACAACAAGCACAGATACACAGGGTGTATATGATAAGGTAAAGGATTTCCTGACAGAGTACAACAACATCATCAACGAGATGACGAAGCTATACAATGCTGATTCAGCAGGAAGCTACGAGCCACTCACGGATGATGAGAAGGATCAGATGTCTGATAAAGAGATTGAGAAGTGGGAGACAAAGATTAAGGACTCTCTGCTTCGCAGGGATTCTACACTTGGCAGCGTAATGACAGCAATGCAGACAGCCATGATGTCATCAGTTGAGATAGGTGGCAAGAAGTACTCGCTCTCAAGCTTTGGAATCAGTACACTTGGATTTTTGAATGCAGCGGAGAATGAGCAGAATGCATATCACATTGATGGTGATGAGGATGACGCCAATACATCCGGCAAGACAGATAAGCTCATGGCAGCTATAAACGATGATCCGGATACGGTAATGCAGTTTATGCAGCAGCTTTCAACTAATCTGTATAGTGCAATCGGTGACAAGATGAAGTCTACAGATTTGAGCTCAGCATTTACCATCTACAATGACAAGCAGATGAAGACAGAGTACACTAACTACACCAAGACTATTAAGGAATGGGAGAAAAAAATCTCAGATCGTGAGGATTACTACTACAACAAGTTTACTCAGATGGAGTCAGCTATGACCAAGCTCAACAGCACACAGAGCTCAATTAGCAGCTACTTCTCATAAAAAGATACCAGGGAGGGTATATTATGTTACAAAATAAAGCATACGCAGCATATGCAAACAACAAAATCATGACTGCATCACCGGCAGAGCTTACACTCATGCTGTATGATGGTGCAATCAAATTTTGCAATATTGCAATCATGGCAGTGGAGAAGGAGGATATCCAGCAGGCTCATACAAATATCCGCAAGGTTGAGCGTATCATAGAGGAGTTCCAGTCCACCCTTGATGACAAATATCCGGTATCAAAGGATTTTAACAATGTATATACATATCTTCACAGACGTCTTGTCGAGGCAAACATAAAGAAGGACAAGGAGATTCTTGAGGAGGTGCTTGAGCACCTGCGCACTATGCGTGACGCGTGGAAAGAGGTTATGCAGGCCACATGTAACGGAAACAAGCTGCATGTGTCATAGATAAATGTATCATAAATCACCGACAGGGATTATAGAGAGTTTTAACTTAAACAAAACGCAGAGACAGCAGCATGAAGCTAGTTTGTTTGTGCGTTTTGTGCTATCATAGAGATGATTATAGTTAAAACAATCGAAAATACAGGGGGAACACAATGGAACAGACTTACATAGATATAATGATACAAAGCCTCGAGAAAAAGGAACAGGTACTCGACAGGATAATAGAGCTTGATATCAAGCAGAAGAACCAGCTCGAGGATCCACAGCTTACACCTGACGACTTCGACGAGGTAGTTGAGGCAAAGAGCAGGCTCATCGACCAGCTCAATAATTTAGACTCAGGCTTTGAGAAGCTTTTTGAACGTACAAAGGAAGAACTGAATGGTCACAAAGAGGACTACAAGGAGCAGATACACACCATGCAGGAGCATATCCGCAGTATCACGGACAAGAGCGTAAAAATACAGAGTCAGGAGGCCCGCAACAAGGATCTCATGACTCTGAAATTTGCGTCCATAAAGAAGCAGGCCCGCGAGGTGCGTGTCGGCACGCAGGCCGCAAGCCGCTACTACAAGTCCATGTCAGGAACCGGATATATGGAGCCACAGTTTATGGACAATAAAAAGTGAAAAGTTTAATTTAATATTTCACCTCAATATCCCCAAGCCCTGAGTCGATAACCAGGTGCTTTTTGGCATGCTCATTTATCTCATACTCATCATCATAGTCATTGCCGTTGATTGTGATATCGCCTGTACCTGAGTCCAGGTCCATCATGTAACTGTCAAGTGACTGTGAGGATGTCACGGTGATGTTACCTGTACCGCCGTCGATATCCATCTCGTCAAAGGCACAGTTTTCAAAGCTAAGATTGCCGGTTCCGCCATCCACATCACATGTGGCGAAGCTGCAGTCTGTGACATATAAATCGCCTATGCCGGTGTCAAATTCTGCATCGGCTACGGTCAGAGCATCAAGGTTTACCTCGCCTACACCGGTATCAAGAGAGAGCTTGTTCAATGCTGCGCCATCAGGAATGGTAACAGTGATTTCACTTGTGGTGTTTCTTTTGTAGTTGGCTCCTTTGCTTTGGGATATTGTGAGGGTATCGCCGGAGCTCTTAATCTTTGGAACCAGTCGCTTGTTGCATTTGTATGAGACCATGTAGCTGTCACCGGTTTTCACGTTGATGTTCGATATGGTTGTATCAAATACCAGGTTTGAAAATTCATCGACTGAAAGCTCCTCTGTGCATACGTTTCCGAGAGGCTTGTCTGAGCGCGGAATCAGATTGTCAAACAGGCCTAGGGCAAAGCCCCCGATATGGTAGAGACTCCCGGCGATGATGCAGACTACGGTAATTATTGTAATTATTATTAGATATATATTTTTTTTCATGACTTGTCTCCATTTCTGAATATTCTTGTTGCATAATTTGTTTTGTGATTATTCAAAATATGCTACACACATTTTTGACTGTCCTGGTTTCCATTAATTTCCATGTTTATCGCTGAGCAGGTTTTTCACCAGCGAATTGATGATTGCGGCTATTGGCCAGATAATCCATGTGATACCCCAGTCAAAGGTAATAAAGCTCCAGCATAGATAGATGCATGTGACAGTTGACCAGTAGACTGACATGATTGCAGCCACAACAGGGTTTTCATAGTGCACCTTGCCATCGTGTGAATTGGCAAAATTGCCACCCATAGTCTGTGCTCCGTTCAGGGAAAGAAGCTTGTCAAAGCTTGATTTCTTCATGTTTGTGAATACTATCATGAATACACCGATTGCTATAAACACGAGCACGAGTCCGCCTGAAAGTGAGTCTGCGAAGGTGCTCTTGGTGTTCAGTGAGCTGATTATGATTGCCGGCACTGCGCAGAGTATGCAGAGCATGATACCCACTGTTAAAAGCATCGCATGTGTGGAGCGGTAGCTTTCCTTTCGCTCGATGACCCAGTTTGCCGTCTCAAAATCTATGCAGTAAGGCTCTTGCTTCAGGTAGCTCCACTTGGATGAGATAGAGCCTGAAAAAATGAAGAAGCCGACTGCCACCGCGACACACAGGAACAGGAAGGTAATGCCGATTGCATCAGATGCGTCAGGTGAAGCGAGTGAACGCGGAATGCATTCGCTGAATATCGGTCCAAGGCTTGCGAGGATGCAAAGCAGCACTCCAAACGCTGTGAGATATGCTTGTTTTGCCGAATCCATGAGGAATGCGGCAGCAGTCTCGCGGGAGAGTGTTTTGGAAGCAGGCATTGCCTGACTGGGATTCACGAAGCTCTTGATACCGAGTGAGTCAGCAAGCTCGTCAAGATTTCCAAACTCTGATATGACTATGCCTATGGCTTCGTTGTCAGATTTGCCCTCAGATATCAATTCGTTGTATTTATCCTCCATCATCTGATAGAGCTCATATTTGGCTTTTTGCA
>ENA-OPSD01002202-OPSD01002202.1-human-gut-metagenome-genome-assembly--contig:-NODE-2202-length-12070-cov-2.734582_pt1 | contig 12070 bp, 10 predicted proteins | sample MGYA00241453_ERZ501898 | MGnify/ENA primary metagenome ERZ501898 (study PRJEB25962, sample SAMEA2042226) | human gut metagenome | biome: human gut; feature: human-associated habitat; material: faeces... | reverse complement strand
TTTTGAACTTTTTTCAAAAGTTTTATTACTTTCTTAGAAGTTCTTTACTGTCACCCGACAGCTTGTTTACTTTACCATAGGTTAAGTACTTTTGTCAACAACTTTTTACAAACTTTTTATTTTTTCTTTTTCAGCCTTTCTTTAAGGCTAAAAAGCCTTAAAGACTATAGGTGTCAGCTCTGGCTTCTCCATTGCTTCCTATTGTTACAATTCCATATGTTGGTCTGCCTGAAGCCTGTCTTGGTCGTGAAATACTTCCCGGATTCATAACAAGTACATCCTTGCAATATGAAACATCCGGCACATGAGTATGTCCGTATAACGCAACACTGCACCCTTCTTCTCTTGCAGCATTACACAAATCATTTGCACTATACTCAACATTAAATCTATGTCCATGAGTTGCAAAAATCTTTACATTTTCTTCTTCAACTATTTCAACCAACTCATTCTTTGAATAAAAATCACAATTTCCTCTTACAATTGTAACAGGACAACCGCACATTTCACGAATCTCCTCATCCTGTCCAACTGCATCGCCCAAATGAATAACTCTATCCACCTTGCCTGCTTCTTTTAATATTTCATTTAAATTTCCAAGCTGTCCATGTGAATCGCTTATTACTAATATTCGCATGTTATCTCCCCTCTCTTTCATTAGGTAGTATCCAACTACACTAGTCTTTTTTCTTTAATGTACTTTCAAAAGCCCAATCTTAATTTAAATCCAATTTTCTCTTCAAAATTTCTTTCATCTGCTCTAACGCTTTTCCTCTATGGCTAATGCTGTTTTTTAACTCAGGAGCCATTTCACCTGTTGTCATCTCGTATTCAGGTACATAAACTATAGGATCATATCCAAATCCGTTCTTTCCTTTTTGTTCATATCCGATTAATCCTTCAATTGTTCCCCTACATGTTTCAATTTCACCATTAGGAAAAGCAACTGCCATAGCACAAACAAATCTTGCGCTTCTTTCTTTGCCTTTTGCATCTTTTAATTTTTCGATAATATATTTATTCTTTTCATCATAAGATGTATCTTCCCCTAAAAATCTTGCTGAATAAATTCCGGGTGCGCCATCCAAATAATCAACTTCTAACCCTGAATCATCTGCCAAAGCTATTTCACCTGTAGCTTCCATTATTGTTTTTGCCTTAATAATGGCATTTTCTTCAAAAGTTTTTCCATCTTCCACTATATCAATATCAATTCCGGCATCCTTCATTGTTACAAAATCAACTCCGAAATCTTCCATCATCATTTTTACTTCTCTAACTTTTCCCTGATTAGTTGTTGCAAATATTATTTTTTTCATTGTGTACCTCTTTCATATTATTTATTCTTAGTATATGCCTTAAGACAAATATTACATTGCTGTTTCTCGGCCGACTGCCAGCTATATCCTTGAGAGCTAAAATATCCTTCTCCATCTGATAAGTCTATTTTTACGGCCATTTCTTTGCTTTCCATTTCCACTGGTATAAGCTTGTAAAACTTTTCACTTTTATCCTTACTTACCTTCACTATAACGGCAAATTTCTTTTCCTTTGAGATATTATACTCCTTATCAAGATTAATTGTATAATATCCCTGATTTTTTATTGTGCCTGATGCTGCCATATGATTTCTATTATTTAATGACTCCTGACTTTCAAAATTTTCACAAATAAAAACTTCATATTCCAAATCTGTACTTGTTGCATAGAATCCTACAGCGTCAAGTTTTTCATTATTTTTGCCCTGGTAAACATTGGCAAAATAAACACTTGAACTGCCCTCAAACCCCATACTTCCGGTAAAGCCACACAAATCGCTTTGATAAATATTATCATAATTATTAGTGTCTTCTACCTTTGTATAGCACACATTGTTGCTTCCGATTCTGTCATCATAATATGAAATATAGAAAATTCCCTTATCTCCAAAACTTTCTCCCCAACTGTTTACACAAATAAAAGCTCCATTGCCTTTAATAGTTTTGTCGTTAAAATAGTCCTTTGAAAAATCGTCATCCCAACCAACAATTACAACATCATGATTAGGCTTATTATCTCCCTTGTAGCAATAAGCATTATATTTTTTATTATAATACATTGAACTGCCGTCTGCATCACTCATTGACATATACATTGAGCTTTCGACTCCACCATATTTAAAGACCATTTCCTTTATTTGTTCATAATCTTTATATGGAACAATCTCTGCTTCCTGAACATGTTTCACAGACTTAAGATTTTTATTTGTTTTTCCATCTCCATATGGATCATCTTTCTCCAACACAGGACCTTTCCATGACATCAAATATGCCATAGCACGTATGTACTCGCCACCATCCTGAATATCATCAGAAAGGGCATTATTATAAATCATATTGTCCTCAGAAAAATCAAATTTCTGTTCCGGCATAAGTGATGTTTCCAGTGCCGTAAGTGTAGCAAAAGCCCAACATGTTCCGTATTTTCCCTGGTTTTTTATTTTTACAATCTTATTATTTTCAACATAACTATATTTCTTCGGCAAATATGAATTTCCCGTTGCTGTATTCGTAAAACTTGCCGTATTACTTTTGCTGTTCCACTTATAACTATAATTCAAATATTTGCTAAAAACCTTTGCTGAAACATAAATGGAATCATTTATCTTCTTCGCTCCATTACTTATTTTGTAATTATTTTCATTAAATTTAATATTCTGCTTACCAAAATATAAAGTAGCTTTGTTACTACCTTTTTCAATAAGAATTTCTTTCCCGTTATAAACGTTTTTAGCACAATTAAATGCATCACTTATAACACTAATCGGAATCATAAGCTCCATCTTATTAGTCATATATGGAGTTTCCCCACTGCATTCAATAGTTCTTCCGTCTACTTTTAAATTTATTTTATTTTTGTTAGATCCAAGGAGGAAATGAAAAATGGCAGCAAAGATTTACTATCAGGAAGATTGTAATTTATCCTTATTAGAAGGACAGAAGATTGCTATTATCGGTTACGGCAGCCAGGGTCATGCACATGCCTTGAATATTTTCCTTTGAAAATACCATAGTAAAGCCTGCTAAAATAAGAACCACAACAATTATTGTGATGCATAAAATAACTATTTTTTTATTTTTCATTTACTTTTCCCTTTTTCGGTGGTTTTGGCCCCATAAACTGATAGAAATATGTTTTAATCATTCCATTATAAATCTTACGGTTCTTTGTTGCCTTAATTCCCATATCTTTTTCAGCATCTTCGTAAGATGTAATAATAAACGCAGACCAACTATCTAACGCCTTATATCTCTTTCCAATTTCAGTATACAAAGGCACTAAAGCCTTCTTTTCTTCTAGTCTTTCGCCATATGGAGGATTTGTTATAATAAATCCATACTTCTTGCTATGACTTAATTTGCTAACCGGTCTTGCCTGAAAATGAATCAAATGATCAACTCCTGCAAGCTGTGCATTTTTTCTTGCAAATTCAACCATTTCAGGATCAATATCATATCCCTGAATATCAGTGTCAACATCTTCATTCATTATGTCATAAGCTTCATTTACAGCCTTGTACCAAAGTTTTTTATCAATAAAATTAGTCCAATTTTCAGCGGTAAATTCTCTATTCATTCCCGGAGCAATATTTGCTGCAATCATAGCCGCCTCAATAGGAAAAGTTCCACATCCACAGAAAGGATCAACAAGTATTCTGTCCTTATTCCATGGAGTAAGCATTATTAAAGCCGCTGCCAAAGTCTCAGAAATGGGTGCTTTAGACGTATTCTTTCTGTATCCTCTTTTATGAAGTGATTCTCCAGACGTATCCAGTGCTATAATAGCCTCATCTTTATAGAAAAATACTCTTATGGGATACTCTGCTCCGTCCTCAGCAAACCAGCTTTCGTGATATTCCATTTTTAATTTTTCAACAATAGCTTTCTTAACAATTCTCTGAATGTCAGAAGGGCTGAAAAGCTTACTCTTAACTGTCCCTGCTTTTTTTACCCAAAACTTTCCATCAACAGGTATAAACTTCTGCCAATCCAATGCCTTAACAGCCTCAAAAAGCTGATCATATGTAGTTGCCTTGACTCTTCCAACTTGAATCATTACTCTTTCTGCCGTTCTAAGAAAAACATTTGCCCTACAAACTGCCAATGCATCTCCCTCGAAAGTAACTCTTCCGTCTTCAACTTGAACAATATCATATCCTAAATCTGTAATCTCTCTTTTCAAAACTGATTCAACACCAAAATGACATGGTGTAACTATTTTAAATTTATCCATTATTTATTAAATATGCATTACTGCATCCCTTTCATCTATATTCATACTAGATATGATAATAGCAACTAAAAACAATGTCAACTTTATACTTGTATCATACTTTTATTTAATCTTATATCATATTTTTTTAAAACCTCCCACTACTGCCTTAACTTTATATCCTACTTTGTTCATCTCATTAGCTAACTTAAAACTTAAACTACCTCTCTTGCAATATAAAATCCATATTTTATCTTTCTTGTCAAACTCTTCAATCTCTTTTAATGATGCATTCGGCAAATTAATTGCATTTTCAATATGAGAAACATCATAATCTTTTCGTCCCCTTAAATCCACAACAATACAATCTTCTTCAATTGCCATTTTTCCTGCCTCTTCAAGAGATATCATATCAAATTTTTTCATCTTTCCTCCACACAATTCTCACTATATATACCACATATTTTACTTACTTTTTTAATTATACTTACTACTTATTATTAAAATTTTTTATTTATTATTACATATGTTATTAATAAAAATATTGTTCCTATTAACAATAAAATTATAAATATTAAAGTCTTAAAATCATAAAGATTAAAGTCACAAATCATAAAAATTAAAGTCACAAATCATAAAGATTATACTTATACATATTATTATAAATCTGAAAAATATTTTCATATTAAATTTTGTAAGAAAAAGAGCTGTAGCATTGTCATGTTTTCTTAAATAAATAAAAAACTAAGCAAATGCCACAACCCTCTTATTTAACTGTATACAATTTTTCTAAATTTCTTCGAAAACCAAATGATTTTTTTATTCATCTGAATCTTCGTTTTTGTAACTATTCTTATAGCCATTTTTGTAACTATTCTTTGAATAACTGTTTTCTGAAGATTTATTCTTTGCCTGACCTGTTTTAGAATTACTGTTTTTTAAATGACTTTCATCATAAGCACTATCCTTGCAATTCTTTGACTTTGAATAATCTGACTCATAGTTTTTTGATTTTGAATAATTGTTTGACATATTTGCCTCCTGATTAATTATTTGTCACATAAGTATTATGCAAAATAAAATCAAAATTATTCATTTAAAAATAATTAAATCTTATTGTTAATAGAAAATAAGATCTTATAGCTAGTATAAGTTTAATATTATTAATAAAAAATAACCCCTGATGATCATCAGGGGCAAGTGTGCGTGACAGGATTCGAACCCACGACCTTCTGGTCCGTAGCCAGACGCTCTATCCAACTGAGCTACACGCACATAAGCACCTCTTTTAGAGATGCTTTCTTAATGCCGGCGACCGGAATCGAACCGGTACTGTGTTGCCACAACAGGATTTTAAGTCCTGCGCGTCTGCCAGTTCCGCCACGCCGGCATTGTACTGTTTAATTGTACAAGTGGGACCTACAGGGCTCGAACCTGTGACCCCCTGCTTGTAAGGCAGATGCTCTCCCAGCTGAGCTAAGATCCCTTACAGATTTAAACTGCTCTATTAATATATACGTTTAGGCAACATTTGTCAACAACTTTTTTTATTTTTTCAAACTTTTTTTAATTATCTTCTTTCACTTGATAATCTCCATCTTTTAGGAAGAAGAAATCCTCCACTCTATGTTTTTTATCAAATAAACCATTATACTGAACTTTTGAGTATTCATTTATGTATTTAGTATATTTTGACTTTTCATCTATATTTCTAAATTCTCCATCATCTCCCTGGTAGAACAATCCGGTAAGAACAGGTATCTTCTTCTGTAAGTCTAAAAGATACTTGTTATATCCTGTCATATCCGCTCCGATAAGGTTTAAAAGATATGAAGATAAATAGTTTGCACTCATATCCTCATTCTGCTTTTCTTCTATATCATAGTTAGCCCAGATTACGTATGGCGTTGAATACCACGTTGCAGTATCCTTAGCTGTAAAATTATCTATTTTCTTTCCAAAAATATTACTGTAAAAATCTGTGCTAAGAGGTGGCTGGTGATCTCCAAACATTACAATAATAGTTGGCTCATCCACTTTTTCAAAATATTTTGTCAACTCTTCGAAAGCTTCATCTGACTTCTTTGCCAATGTAACATACTGTTCTACTTCATCTGAGCTTAACATACTGTTTGTTACCTGAATGTCAGCATCTACAAAACCTCTATTTCCAACATAACCGCCGTGGTTCTGAACTGTAACATTAAACAAATAAAACGGATCAGATGACTTGCTTCTTGCCTTTTCATAATCTTTTGTAATCTGTTCCATGTCTGTTTTATCAGAAATAAAGTTTCTTATAAACTCAGGTTTTTTGTAATATTCCATTGAATAGAAATGATTAAATCCTAAGCTGTTATATACATTCTCTCTGTTCCATCCGCTTCTCTTATATGGATGATATGAATTATTGCCCATATATCCCTGAGATACAAGAGTTCTTGTTAATGAAGGAACAACGCCCTTAACATAGTTGTTATATGGTACTGCTCTTGGTGCAAAAAACGCCAATGAATTTCCTGTTAAGAATTCAAATTCTGAGTTAGCAGTATTTGCCCCTTCAATCGACACATAAAGTTTACCCTTAATTGTATTTTTTGTAAGACTATGAATAAATGGCAAATAATCCTCTGATGTTTCAAAAGGTCCATCCACATTTAAATCTGCCAATGATTCATTCATGATTGCAATTACATTAGGCATTTTCTTTGTTTTTGCAGAATTTTTGTCTGTTGAATCTGACTTAAAATTCTTTGCTATTTTTTCAACGTCGTCTGTTGAGTATTCATCAGGTTTATTATTCTTAATATATTTCCATGATGTTGTAAATGACAACACACTGCCATTCTGAGCATATGTTAACTGTGGTTTCCACTGACTGTCAATAATGCCAGCATTTACTACCCCACTTGAATTAATATAGAAATTATATCCACCGATAACAATAGCAATAATAACTGCTACTGATACCAAACGTTTCTTTAATTTTAATCCTTTATAGCTCTTTAAGCTAAACATTGCTCCTGAGAATGCCACTAAAAAGCTTACTGCCCAAAGAACATATATATCAAATGTATACTCAAAACTATCTGCCACATTTAAAGCTGTTCCAATTGATAAAACATCTGCCGCAAGCACAGGTATTCCTCTAAAGCCAAATACAAAATAGTTAGTTAACGCAAGAACAAACATTGCTATGCACATTAAAATAGCTGAATACTGTGTCTTGTTCGTAATTGCAAAAAATACAAATAGCACAATATAATAAATAATAATATTTAACAATCCTCTTACTGTAAACAAAGACTCTAAAATAGGTCCTACAGTAAAAGATGACAAACTTTCAACCATAAAGTAGGCAACTATAGGAGATACCCAGAATAAGATTCTCGAAAGAATCTTATCAAGTGAGATGTTCTTGTTAAACTTCTTATTAAACTTTTCTTCTATTACTCCAAAAGGTACTAAAACAAAAATAAGCGAAAGAATAAGCATTCCAAACATTATTCTTAAAGCACCTGTGTTATAAAACTGAAATTCCATGGAAATGGCTATTTTTTCTCCATCAGCCAACTTCTGCCCATCAATTGTTCCACTCTTTAAGTAACTGTTATTTTTGTCTGTTGTATATACACCGAATTTCTGTGGATTATAAGCATCTTCACACTGAATTATAAGTGTATAATATTCATTTCTTTTTAGTTTAGCAGGCTTCTCAAAAGTAAAATGAGTATACTTTCTTGTTTTCATTCCTGTTAACGGTTTTGAAGTAGTTGCAAGTTCATTTCCATCCTTGTCAACTACAGTAAGAATCATTGAACCCTTTGAACTTTCTCTTCCCTGATTGTCTATATAAATAGACATATCTTCCAAGGTTCCATCATAACCTTTAAATTCCTGTGTACATTTACTATCTGATTTTAAATAATAAACCTTGGCATCTTCGTACTTCTTGTGTCCTGTTCTAACAGTACTATATGCCAATCCGTTGTTTACTCCTATAAAAATAATGCCAGCCAATAAAAGAATTATGGAAATAATCCACTTAGTTCTGTCCCATTTTACTTTGTTATTCTTCTTTTTATTAAGATATGACTGAACCTCTTGTTTTTCCTGCTCATTGTTTTTCAACGCAGATTCAATTTCTTTACGAGTTGTGTCTACTTCGCTTTTAATATTAAACTTCATCTTAACTTCTCCGTTCATTTTATCTTTTTGTCCATCAACTACTCTGCTTAAAAAAAGATAGATGGTCTTAATTTCGGCCATCTATCTTTTACAAAAACGTCCTGCCAAACATTAAAGTTTTTTTCTAACTAATTACGTATCAAATATTTAAGCAACGTTTTTATATTAACACAATATTTTCACATTTTAAAGTTTTTTATTTAAATTCATCAAACCATCCTTCATCATCTAATGTTGGAAGCCCATTAACATCTATCAAGCCATCACTTGTTCCGTCTGCATAACTAATCTTTAAATAAGCTTTTGCAACATAATCTCTTACATAGTTGCTTTCTGAAACCTTCAACAACATACTCTGAATTTATTCTAATTTAAGTAACTTTCTTTAAATTCTTTTAGGTTTACTCCATAAACCATAAACTTTTGTTTTTCCTGTTTTTCTGACTGCTCTTACTTTAATGTAATACTTTTTGTTCTTCTTTAACTTTTTCAATGTAAATGTTGTTAATTTTACATTTTTTGTTATTGTTGTTTTCTTTTTAAATTTCTTTGAAGTTGATATTTTTACAACATAACCTGTTGCACCTTTTACCTTCTTTAATGAAATTTTTGCTTTTGTACCCTTAGCTTTTCTTGCAACTTTTTTAACCTTAACTTTAGCTGGTGTTATTTTTACTGTAGGTCCAACAGTTGTTTCAGTTCCAATTTCTGTAGAAGCATTCTGAATATTTTTATTTGTGGTGGCTGCTTCTGTTATTGGTGTTTCTGTTGTTGGCTTAGCCGTTGTTGGTGCTTCCGTTGTTGGAGCCTCTGTTGTAGGCGCTTCTGTCGTTGGTACCACTGTTGTTGGTGCTTTTGTCGTTGGTGCCTCTGTCGTTACATCAACAGTTGTAGTTGTTTCTGTTGTTGGAACTTCTTTAGCTTCCCATACTCCCATTTCATACATTGAATATCCGTAAGCGTCTAATCCTCTTCTTGTTCCATACATTCTTACGTATCTTGCGCTATATGTTTTATCCAATGTTATCTGAACTGTTTTCGCACTTGTTGCTTTTACTGCTGCAACTGTCTTCCAGTCTGTTGCATTATTGGAAATCTGTACATAATATCTTTTTGCGTAAGCACCTTCCCATGAGAAACCTACTTTGTTGATGTTTTTTACGCTGCCAAGGTCAACATATAACCACTGTGGATCAACATTCCACTCTGATTCCCATCTTGTGCCAAGTTTTCCATCTGTAACATTTGCAGCCTTGTCATTTTTTTCTGATGATGCTACAACGCTACAACCTTTTGCAATATTTTCGGTTGCTTCGAATATACTTCGGTCAACATCACTACCTGTTATTGGTTCTAATTCGTCAGGATTTACTTCTGCATCTGCATCAACATATTCTCCTGCGACAGATGTATAAGTTGTATTTGCTTCAATTACTTCATTTACCTGATGTGCTCTTGTATATGAATACTGTGATATTTTATTTAGCTCATCATTGTCGTAAACTTCTGTATTACTTGCTCCTACATATGCAATGTTTTTGTGTATTAAATTTGTTACGTATGTATAGTCGTCTCCACTAAAAGTTTTCTGCGCTTCTTCCGGGAATATTGTATAGAATACACTTGTTGCCGAAACAAAAGTTCCAAGTGGCATTGGATGCTTGCCATCTGTGCAGTAGTAATCTTTTCCTTCTGTTTTATACATATCGTAGAAAGCTTCTCCTGCCGGTGCCACACCATTACAATATTTTTTTGCTGCCTTTATGTAATAATATGTAAAATATGGAAGCTTACTGTTTTCTCCAAGAATTGAATCTTTAGTTGGCCATGGTTCATATGAATAAATCTTTGCATCAGGGCTGTACTGCTTAATCATTTCAGTAATAGTCTGAACACCTTCCATATGATTATCTGCATCAAAACTTCCAACTATGTCCTGAATAATTACCTTGTCATATCCACCTTTTTGTATTGCTGTTATTACATTATCGGCTTTTGCATTTCTGATAAGTGTATAGCCACCGTTTGTTGCTGCTGTACACTTAACTTTATGTCCGTAATGATTTGCAAGGCCTTCAACTACGCTGCAAAGCGTGTTGTAATATGTCATTGAATTTCCTATAAACAAAATATTCATTGTATCATCCCCTTTGTCTGCTGCATTTGTTTCCATCCCTTTAAAAAAGGTTAATCCTGAAAAAACAAGGCAAACACTAAGTATCATTGCTAATATTTTCTTTAATTTCACGTTCATTTTTTACCTCCTAAATTCACTTTCTTTATCTAATTCAAATATAATTATTTTTCTTTGCTACGTAAAATACAAAAAAGGTTATATCATTATACCTTTAAAGATATATATATTCTTTAATATTAGTTGATTTATATATTTTTCTATACTATTATGGATATAAATTTATTATAGAGAGGCTGTTATTATGGAGTTACTTCAATTAAGATATTTTAAAGATGCTGCAGAACTGGAGAATTTTTCTATGGTCGCCAAGAAAAACATGGTTCCACAGCCATCTATTAGTAAAACTATTGGCAAATTAGAAGATGAGCTTGGAGTTTTGCTTTTTGACAGACAGGGCAAAAGAATTGTTTTAAATGACAACGGGAAATTTTTCTACGAGAAAGTTTCTACTGCTCTTAATAATATTGACAGTGGCATTGAGCATTTTAAAGCCCCTGTACACAAAGATATTAAAATTTATACTCAGGCGGGAAGTCGTTTTGTTTCTCTTCTTACCGCTGATTTTCTATATTCCACAAGGGATATTTTTATTTCTTCTGTTAATCAGTTGTCATTAGATAATAAAAACGGATATGACTTTACTTTTATGCAACCTCAAAAAGATATGAACGGATTAAAATATGAAAAGCTTATGGACGATCCTATTGTTGCTGTTATTTCAACGAAAAATCCTTTAAGCAGTTCTTCTCTTCTTAGCATTAAAGACCTTCGGGATGAACAGTTTGTTGCCTATTATCGTTCTATTAATTTAAGAGATTTTACAGATGATTTTTGTAAGAATGTTGGTGGATTTGTTCCTAATGTAGCTTTTGAGTCCCACGATTATTCTTCCATTCGTTATATGATTAGCAAAAATAAAGGGATAGGATTGATGCCTGAAAAATTCTTCAGACTTCAACCATATCCCAACATTAAAATCGTACCTTTAAAAGAACAGGTCTTTAGAACCTTAGTTATTGCCTGGAATGAAAACACTTCACTTAGCAAACAGGCAATTAATTTTCTTCAGTTTACAAAAAAATGGTTTGAAAATATTTAATTTTTATTTCTTCATGGAGAGTTGTATACGTTTTCTTTCTTTGTCTACACTAAGAACTCTTACGTCTACAACGTCTCCTACAGAAACAACATCCAACGGATGTTTTATAAATTTGTTACTCATTTCTGATATGTGTACAAGTCCGTCCTGATGTACACCAATATCCACAAAAGCACCAAAGTCTATTACATTTCTTACTGTGCCTTTTAATTCCATTCCTTCTTTTAGGTCATCAAAATCTAAAACATCACTTTTCAAAACAGGCTTTGGCATTTCTTCTCTCGGATCTCTTCCCGGCTTTTCCAATTCTTTAATCATATCTCTTAATGTTATGG
>ENA-OPSD01002200-OPSD01002200.1-human-gut-metagenome-genome-assembly--contig:-NODE-2200-length-12091-cov-2.350199_pt1 | contig 12091 bp, 9 predicted proteins | sample MGYA00241453_ERZ501898 | MGnify/ENA primary metagenome ERZ501898 (study PRJEB25962, sample SAMEA2042226) | human gut metagenome | biome: human gut; feature: human-associated habitat; material: faeces... | reverse complement strand
TTCGCGCTAAACTGCATCGCGTTCAAAAACGGCTCCGTTCCCGCCTTGGGAAACGGAGCCGTTCCGCTATGGGGATTACAGAATGGCAGTGATTCTCATTTGTTAAGGAAGAACTGAAGGACAAAGCCGCAAAAATATATTGACTGCTCTCCGAGGGAGAGACGCATATGACGAAGATCGAAACCCAAACGCCGGCGACCGCAGGCATTCAGAACGAAGCAATTCTGGAAGCGGACACAAACAATCCCACGGCCTTGGAATCTCCGAGTGAATTCTTCAGTCATGGGGAAGGAGACAGCCCGCGTTCGCACGCTGCCGAGAAGACCCGTCTGTCGGTTCTTGGCTTTGCCGTGCTCCTCACGCTGAGCTTCTCGGTTATTGAGTTGGTCGGCGGCTGGTGGGCGAATTCACTCGCCCTGATCGGTGACGCCGGCCATATGGTCACAGACTCCATGAGTCTCTTGTTCGCACTGGTCGCCAATCGTCTTGCAATGAAGGGTGCCGATGAAGCGCACAGCTTCGGACACGGCCGCGTTGAAGTGATTGCGGCCTTTGTCAACGGTCTGACGCTTTTAGGCGTTACCTTCTGGCTCTTTTATGAAGCGATTGAACGCATCCGTGAGCCGGCAGCCGTTGCGGGCGGCAGCGTTATGGTGATTGCCTTTGCGGGACTGTTAATCAACGTGGCTGTCGCTTGGTCCTTGTCGCGCGACCGCCAAAACGTCAATACGCGTGCGGCGCTTCTGCATGTGCTCGGAGATCTGCTGGGTTCGGCTATCGCCGCGGGCGGCATCATTTGGGCGGGCGGCCCGGCTATTGTCGATCCGCTCCTTTCGATGTTTGTTGGTCTTTTGCTCCTTCGCGCAACCTGGAAAGTGCTCAGCGAATCCGTACGAATTCTGCTTGACGGCACGCCTGAACAAACGAACTTTGATGCTGTCGGCGAATACATCCGCTCAGTGCCCGGTGTGGATGAAGTTCATGATCTTCATATATGGACGATTACCCCGGGGCATGATGCTTTGCAGTGCCACGTGCGCATTGCTTCGTACCAGTGCTGGCCGCGGATCCTGCACGCCGTTCGCGAAGGCATCAAGGGGCGCTTTAATATCGACCACGTTACGGTTCAGCCCGAATGGGAAGGCATGGGACCGTGCTGGAATTGTGAAGGTACGGAGCGCGTGATCTGCCGCGCTGACTGCTCGAACTGCTCAGGATGCCGGCATGCAGCGCCGGCGCCGCAGCCGGCAGCGCTTCGCGCCTGATACGGGTGCCTGGAGAGCGTTTCAAAAGGCTGAGACTAAGCCGCGCTCAGCCTTCACGCTCTTCTGGTCAGCAGCACACCCTGCAGCGGGCAGTCCGAAAAAAATCTGCTCGAAGAAAACGCAGTAAGTTCATTAAAATAATAAATTAACTTGCAGTGCATCCCTAACGCATGGGAATACTTGGCGAGCGATCCGCTGCGTGAATTGGCGGCAAGCTTTTTGCCGCCGCTTATAATGCCCGCTTTAAATTTTTTATCTCTCCGTCTTCTCTCATCGGTTGGAAGGTTATGACCAAGTACGTATTTGTCACCGGCGGCGTCGTGTCCTCGCTCGGCAAGGGTATTGCCGCAGCTTCGCTTGCGGCCATTCTCGAATCTCGCGGCCTCAAGGTTACGATGATCAAGCTCGACCCGTACATCAATGTGGATCCGGGTACGATGTCGCCTTTCCAGCACGGCGAAGTGTTCGTGACGGAAGACGGTGCGGAGACTGACCTTGACCTCGGCCACTATGAACGCTTCATCTCCTCGAAGATGCATAAGCCCAACAACTTCACGTCGGGTCAGATCTACGAGAGCGTTCTGAAGAAGGAGCGCCGCGGCGAATACCTCGGCAAGACCGTGCAGGTGATTCCGCATATCACCAATGAAATTCAGGAATTCATTGCCCGCGGTGCGGCTTCTGCCCACGGCGGCAAGCCCGATGTCTGCGTCGTGGAAATCGGCGGCACGGTGGGCGACATTGAGTCGCTGCCGTTTGTGGAAGCCGTCCGCCAGATGTCCTTCCGCGTGGGCCGCAACAACACCTGCTTCATTCATCTGACGCTGTGCCCCTGGATTAAGTCCGCCGGCGAACTCAAGACCAAACCCACGCAGCACTCTGTGCAGAAGCTGCGCGAAGAAGGTGTCTACCCCGACGTGCTGCTCTGCCGCGCCGAATGCATGATTCCCGAGAATGAACGCGCCAAGATCTCGCTCTTCTCGAATGTTCCGATGGAGAACGTGATCAGCGTGGCCGATGCTTCGACCATCTACGAAGTGCCGCTCATGCTCCATGCTCAGCACCTCGACGAAATCGTCTGCAAGAAGCTCGGTCTCGAAACCAAGCCGGCTGACCTCTCCGCCTGGGCCGACATCGTGCATAAGCTCAAGAACCCGATCCATAACGTCACAATCGGCATGGTCGGCAAGTATGTCGATTACGCCGACAGCTACAAGTCTTTGAACGAAGCGCTCACGCACGCCGGCATCCATACGAGCACCAAAGTTTCCATCCGCTTCATTGACTCGACCAAGATCGAAGAAAACGGGACGGACTGCCTCAAGGGGCTCGACGGTATTCTCGTGCCGGGGGGCTTCGGCAAGCGCGGTACGGAAGGCATGATTCAGGCGATTGAATACGCTCGCGTCAATAAGATTCCGTTCCTCGGCATCTGCCTCGGCATGCAGTGTGCGGTGATCGAATTTGCCCGTCACGTCTGCGGTCTCGGCGGCGCCAATTCGACAGAGCTCGATCCCGGCACGCCTCACCCCGTGGTGGCGCTCCTTACCGAATGGAAGGATCATTCGGGTGCGGTTCAGCGCCGCGACGAAAGTTCGGACCTCGGCGGTACGATGCGTCTGGGCCGCCAGGAAGTGCCGGTTTCGCCCAATACGCTTGCGCACAAGATTTACGGCGATGTTGTGGCCGAACGCCATCGTCACCGCTATGAAGTCAACAACTCCTACGTCCCGCAGTTCGAAGAAAAAGGCATGGTCATCAGCGCCAAGACCCCGCTCGAACACTTGCCCGAGATGATGGAGCTCCACAATCATCCGTTCTTCTTCGCGGTACAGTTCCATCCGGAATTCACCTCGAATCCGCGCTTCGGCCACCCGCTTTTCAAGGCTTACATTGAAGCTGCCGTAAAGCATCGCGAAGCTGCGGAAGAAGCTGAAAAGGCTGAGGCCTAAAGCCCGCCTGACAAAAAAAGCCGCCCGGATTCTCCATCGAACCTCGGGCGGTTTTTCTGAAATTCATTCACCCTTCAAGGAGACGCGCTTTGCAGCTCTGCGGATATGAAGTCGGCAACCGCCGTCCGTTCTTTCTCATTGCCGGTCCCTGCGTGATCGAATCCGAAGCGATGGCGCTCGACATTGCCCATCAGATGAAGGAGATCACCGGCGAACTTGGTATCCCGTACATCTTCAAGGCCAGCTACGACAAGGCCAACCGCACGTCCGGAAAGAGTTTCCGCGGTCTGGGCATGGAAAAGGGGCTCGAGATCCTCGCCAAGGTGCGCGCTGAAGTGGGCGTGCCGGTCCTCACGGACGTGCATACCGAAGCGGAAGTGCCGGCGGTCGCGGCGGTCGTTGATGTGCTTCAGACGCCGGCTTTCCTTTGCCGCCAGACGGACTTCATCCGGGCCTGTGCGCAGTCGGGCAAACCCGTCAATATCAAGAAGGGGCAGTTCCTCGCTCCCGGCGACATGGCGAACGTGATTGCCAAGGCCCGCGCGGCTGCTCAGGAAGCCGGACTTGATCCCGACCGCTTCATGTGCTGCGAACGCGGAGCGTCCTTTGGCTACGGGAATCTGGTAAGCGACATGCGCGGTCTGGCCATCATGCGTGCGACCGGCGCGCCGGTTGTCATGGATGCGACGCATTCCGTGCAGCTCCCCGGCGGCAACGGCACGAGTTCCGGCGGTCAGCGTCAGTTCGTTCCGGTGCTCGCGCGCGCGGCCTGCGCAGTGGGCGTTGCGGGGTTCTTTATGGAAACGCATCCGAATCCTGCAGAGGCACTCTCTGACGGTCCCAATGCCGTTCCGCTCAATCGCATGAAGGAGCTCCTTGCTGAGCTCGTTGAGATCGATCGTCTGGTTAAGGCGCATCCCTACCTTGAAGAGAGCTTTGCGTCCTGATTTCCTGCCGGCTCGCTGATCCAAAGGAGTGCGGAGCCGGAGAGTTCTTTATCAACCCAAGCCTGACGGGCTGAAAAGCGCCGTCAAGCAAACCATCATTTCCATTCGTAAATAGATCTGAGAGGCACATACATGAGCGCCATTATCGATGTCATCGGCCGTGAGATTCTCGACAGCCGCGGCAATCCGACCGTTGAAGCGGAAGTTTGGCTTGAAAGCGGCGTTGTCGCAACGGCGGCGGTTCCCTCGGGCGCTTCTACCGGCGTGCGCGAAGCGATTGAACTCCGCGACAAGGATCCGGCTCGTTTCGGCGGCAAAGGCGTTCTCAAGGCCGTGGAAAACGTTTCGGGCGAAATCGCCAATGCCGTGCTCGGCGCAGAAGCGTCCGATCAGGTCTACATTGACCGCCTGATGATTGACCTGGACGGCACGGAAAACAAGAGCCGTCTCGGCGCCAATGCGATGCTCGCAGTCTCCATGGCCGTGGCGCGCGCTGCCGCTCAGGAAACCGGTCTGCCGCTCTACCGCTACTTCGGCGGTATGGGGGCCGTAACGCTGCCCGTTCCGATGATGAACGTCATCAATGGCGGCGCACATGCCAACAACAACCTCGACCTGCAGGAATTCATGATTGTGCCGGTCGGCGCACCGACGTTCCGTGAAGCGCTGCGCTGCGGCGCTGAAACCTTCCAGGCGCTTAAGAAGCTCGTCAATGCCCGCGGCTTGTCCACGGCTGTCGGCGATGAAGGCGGTTTCGCTCCGGTGATCGAGTCCCACGAAGAAGCGCTCGATCTGATTCTGGACGCCATCGCCGCCGCCGGCTACGAGCCGGGACGCGATGTCTGTCTCACACTCGACTGCGCTTCGTCGGAATTCTTTGACAACGGCCGCTATGTGATGAAGAAGTCCACGGGCGATTCGCTTACCGCTGAAGATTGGATCGGTGTGCTTGCCGACTGGTGCGGCCGCTACCCGATCGTCTCGATTGAGGACGGCATGGCCGAGGGCGACTGGGAAGGCTGGGCCAAGCTGACGGCTGCGCTCGGCGACCGCATTCAGCTCGTGGGTGACGATCTGTTCGTCACCAACCCCAAGATCCTCAAGGAAGGGATTGAGCGCGGCATCGCCAATTCAATTCTGGTGAAGGTCAATCAGATCGGCACGCTTTCGGAGACGTTCGAAGCCGTCAATATGGCCAAGTGCGCGGCTTACACGGCCGTCATTTCGCACCGCTCCGGCGAAACGGAAGACAGCACGATCGCGGATATCGCCGTGGGTCTCAATGCGGGTCAGATCAAGACCGGCTCGATGAGCCGCTCGGACCGCATGGCTAAGTACAACCAGTTGCTGCGCATTGAAGAGCACCTTGCCGGTGCCGCCGTCTATCCGGGCCGCACCGCATTCAAGGCGCTGCGCGGCTGAAGGGCATAAAACCTGCCGGAGCCCGTTTATAACGGGTTCGGCAGCAAAGATCCTTGCCGCGCTGCATATTTAAGGCTCGGGAAGACCTTCCATCACCGGACAGCTATCTACAATAGAGAGCTGTCCGGTTTGTTTTTTTCGAACTGCAAAATCAGCAGTCACTGTCTCCACGCCGCTATGGTCCGCTTATTCATCTGCATTCTGCTTCTCGGCATCGGCGCCGCGCAGTACCAGCTGTGGCTTGGGCGGGCAAGTTGGAGTAGACTGTCTGAGTTGAGAGTGATACTCAATACGCAGCGCGAGGAGAATGAATCGCTTCGCCGAACCAATGAAGCGCTGCAGGCCGAATTCAATTCGCTCGCCAACAATCAAGATGCCATTGAAGAGCGCGCCCGCCGCGAGCTCAATATGGTCAAGCCCAATGAAATTATCTTCCGCATTGAGACGACGGAAGAAGCGGCACGCAAATCCGATGCAGCAGCATCCATGCCGGACGTCGACGCTCCGGACATTGCCGCAGGGGCTAAACCGACCTTTACGCCTAAGAAGTCGGATCTTTATTCCGCGCCCAAGAACCAGCGTGCGCCGAAGGCTCGGGATCGACGTCAGTAGATTGACGCCCCGGGCAAAACAAACGGCGCGGAGCCATCTCCGCGCCGTTGGTGAGCATTCTTAGTCTCAGAAAGAACGAACGTTATGCCTTCTGCGTCTGCACGCCCGGCGTGAAGAGCGCTGCGGCGTCGATGGCGTCGTAGTGCGCTTTGGCGCCGCAGAAGCGGCAGGCGACGTCAAGAGCGCCTTTTTCCCGGATGATGGCGTCGACTTCTTCGCGGCCGAGTGAACGTACCAGATCGTCGAAGCGGGCTTTAGAGCACGTGCAGGCAAAGTGCGGCGCCGCTTCGTGCGTGACGAGCGGAGACTCTTCCCAGAAGAGCCGGCGGTTGATGTCTTCGGGTGAGAGCGTAAGCAGTTCGGCGCTCTTCACCGTACCGACAAACATCGTGAGCCGCTGCCAGCCTTCCGGGTCATAGTCAGCGGGGAGTTTTCCGCCTTCGGCGGGCATTTTCTGCAGGAATACGCCGCCCGCCGTCTTGTCGTCGGCAGCCAGCACGAGCTTCGTGTCCACCTGCTCGGAATGGCGAAAGTAGTTTTCAAGCGCTTGGGCAAGCGTGTCGCCTTCGAGCGCCACAACGCCTTGATACGGCGCCTCATCGGCCGGGCGATGAGCTCTGTCGAGAATGAAGGCGCAGCGGCCGCGGCCGGAGACATTGACGAGATCTTTGAGCTTGGCGTTGGGGGCGAGCTTTGCCGGATCTGTGTCGGCCGCAAGCTCCACCATCACGCGGAAGGCATAGCCGGGGCGCACTTCCGCCAAGGCACGGCGAACGGGACCGTCGCCCTCAATTTGCAGGGCAACTGTCCCGTCAAATTGCAGCGCGCCTGCAGTGAGAAGCGCTGCGGCGGCCATTTCGCCCGCTAGGCGGCGGGCCGCAACGGGAAGGTTTTGATTGACGACGGCCTGTTCAAGGGCGTCGCCTAATACAACCGTTTCACCGCGCACATTTGCGCGCGGGAACAGCAGTTTTTGGAGAGCATCCATGACAATGACGAAACCTATTAATGAAAAACCTGAGGTTCAGTATTTTAGCGGTGCGGCTAAATCGATAAACTTTTTAGACCGCAACGCATCTGCCTCAATTGAGGCAAAACGTGTCCAGTCTTTCAAGAGCTTTGTCGTGACTATTGATCTGCATATGCATTCCAATGCGTCGGACGGAATTCTTCCGCCCGCAGAAGTTGTTCGTCTTTGTGCCGGCAACGGCGTAAAGCTGATGAGCCTCACCGATCACGACACGATGAAAGGCATTGAGGAGGCTCGTGCAGAAGCCGAACGCCTTGGCATCGCATTCGTGCCCGGCATTGAAATTTCCACGCGCTGGGGACAAAAATCGATTCATGTGGCGGCCTATAACCTCAATCCGAATACGGAAGCCTTCAAGGCTTTCTTCAAAGGCGTTGACAAAAAACACATTGAGCGCGGGGAACGGATGGGAAAACTCCTTGCGGCCTGCGGCTGCAAGGGGGCCTTTGAAGGCGCAATGGCGCTCGCCGTTCATCCGGGATCGCTTTCCCGTACGCACTTTGCACAGTGGCTTCTGGATGCCGGCTATGTGGAGAATTACGCCCAAGCCTTCGATAAGTACCTCAAGCCCGGCAAGCCCGGTTACGTGCAGATTGAATGGCCGGAAATCCGCGACGCCGTGCGTTTTGTGAAAAGTGAGGGCGGCACGGCTTCTATCGCTCACCCCGGGCGTTACAACCTCAAAGAAGGATGGATGATTGACGAACTGCTGACGGCCTTTCAGGGAGCCGGCGGAGAGGCGATTGAAGTGGCCTCGGGTTCGCAGACCCGCGATGATGATGCGCTCTTTGCGGCCAAGGCAAAGCAGTACGGGTTCCTCGCGAGCACAGGGTCAGACTGGCATTCGCCTCGCTCGCCCCGTCCGACCCCGGGCAGTCAGCCGCAGGTGCCGGCAGATCTGACGCCGATTTGGACGAAGTTCGGCTTCCCAAAAGATTTCTGCGGTCAGCATTGATCGGAGCTGCACCTCTCCCAGCGGCGAATATAAAGCTGCCCCCGAAGCAGTGAGAAATACTTCGAGGACAGCAGGAAGATTGGTGTATCAAGCCTTAATTTTGATGGGCTGTGACTTCCAGACCCGCGATGTGTCCAAAGACCAATAGGTCGGTGAGCGCATTGCGTCCGAGGCGATTGCCGCCGTGGATGCCGCCGGTGATTTCACCTGCGGCGTAGAGCCCCGGAATCGGGTTGCCTTTGTCGTCAAGCACCTGCGTTTTTTCGTTGATGCGCAGACCGCCCATCGTGTGATGGATAGTGGTCGTGAGCGGAACGGCATAAAAGGGTGCCTTTGTCACAGGCATGCCAATCAGAATCTTCGGAACCGAAAGCCCTTTGGTGTCCTGAGCTGCTGCGGCAGCGTTGTAGGCCTTCATGGTCTGGGCGAAGCCCTTTTCGTCAATGCCGGCGGCTTTGGCCAGATCTTCGAGGGTATCGGCTTTATAGGCATAGCCGTGCGAGAGGGCAATCTGCATCAGATCGTCACGCACTTTCTTTTGGTTGATGGTTTCCTGATCGAAGATCGAGTAGACCACCTGACCGGGCTGCTCAAGAATGCCGTGAGAAATTTCATCGCGCCGGCCCGTTTCATCCACAAAGCGCAGTCCGAGCTTATTCACGTAGGGCGTATCCTGCGGACGGCCGGCAATGGCGGATTCGAGTTCGCCGTTTTTCGGATTGCCGTGCGGATGGATCTGAATCCACTGCATGCCTTCGAGCGCTGCGCCGGCCTTGACGGCGGCTTCAAGCACTTCGCCCGTCGTGCCGGGCTGGTTCGAAGTAGCAATAACGGAGATGTTGTTGTACTTCTTCACCATCTGGAGATTGGCGCCGTAGCCTCCGGCGGCGAGGATGACATTTTTGCCCGAGAAGATATGCGGCGTACCCTTCACATCAACGGCTTTCACGCCGGTCACTCGGCCCGACGGATCGCGTTCGATCTCGGTCACCTTCATGGAGGTGTAGATCGTGCTGCCCGCGGCTTTCACTTTTTTCGCGAGAGGAGCGATGTAGGCATCGTAAGTAGAGATCGGCGTTTTGCCGTCAGCCTGACGCGGCCACTGTCCGCGGGGGTAGAGGCCGCCGATGCCCACATCAATCCAGTGACGCGGGACGTGGAACCACGTCATGTCAGACTGTGATTCCAGCCAATTCATGGCGGCTGTGGCGTTTTGGGTCATTGTCAGAACAAGCTTCGGGTCGCTGTGGCAGTCACCGCCCTCGATCGTCTGCAGCGCAAAGAGTTCGGGCGAGTCGAAGATGTACTTTTTGCCGGCGGCATCATGCGCGGCAAGCTGCTTTTTCACCGTTTCCTGAAGGTCGGCTACGGCCTTGCTGCAAGGCTTCATCGAGGTGTACTTCGTCACGATGTCGCGAACGGCCTGCGTCATGTCAAGAAGCTTCTCGGGATTAGGATCCATGGCGGACATGTTGCCTTCGGAACGGGCGGTGTTGCCGCCCAGCATGGCCATCTTCTCGAGGACGATCACCTTGGCGCCGCGCTCGACGGCGGTGGCTGCAGCCACCATGCCGGCTCCGCCGCCGCCCACAATGATGACATCAGCTTGTGTTTCCAGCGGCAGCGCTTTGTCTGAAGACTTGGCCTCGGTTTTCTTTTTAAAGAAAGACGCGTCGGCGCCGGCCTGCTTAAGCGCTTCGCTGACGGCCTTGATGATGGCGTTGGAAGTCATCGTTGCGCCGCTCACGACATCCACCGAACTGGTTTGTTGGGCGACTATCGCGGCAGGGAGCGCTTCAACAGCAAGCGACCCGATGCCCGGCGTTTCCTGCTGACGGACGACTTTGACGGATTCGATGCGGTCGGCGGAAACCTGCACTTCTACGGCAAGTTCACCGTTGCGGGCGGGCACAGCGGCCGAGTAGACGCCTGGCGTCATCGCTGCGGCGGAAGCGGCTGCAAAAGTAAGAAGAACGGCGGCTGCCGCGGCGGAGAGTACGGGTTCAGAAGGATGAATCATTGGCCGAATTTCCATAAAACGTGGAATTGCTCTAAAGAAGTCGGACAAATTCTAGGGATAGCGCTGTCTTTGGAAAATGAGGTAATTTACGTGTTTGGATGTCAGATTTCGGAGCCAATCAATGTCGGAACCGGTTCTTAGTTGGAAACGCCAAGACGCTCAGGATGCCGTCGAGACGCTCGAGACGTTCGACAAGCATGGTCTGCCGGCCTTTGTCCGCGGCGTGGATGCTGAAGCGCTCTATTTTTTTCTGGCGCTTTTCCGTACCGGAACGCTTCCTCGTGCGGCCGAGCAGCTCGGCATCAGTCTCTCGAGCGCCAACCGCATGCTCGCGAAGCTCCGCACCTATTGGGACGATCCGCTTTTTGTGAGAAGCGGGTTTCTGATGCAGCCGACCACAGCTGCCAAACGCCGTTATGACAAGGTGCTTTCCTTCATGCATGTGCTTGAAGGATCTGCGGCGCGACGACGAACTGGATCCAAGAACTCTTTCGCGCACTGTTCGCACGGCCTGCTACGACAATGCATTTGCGCTCTGCATTGCCTCGATTTTTGCTGACTTTACGGCCCGCATGCCGCATGTGCGGCTGCGCGCCATGCAGGCCGATGAACATCTCTTTGATTATCTGCGTGAGGATCTGCTCGATCTGGTGTTCTTTGCCCGGCAGGGACTCCACCCAGATGTTCATTCTGTGGCGCTTCTCACTACGCCGTACGTCTGTCTGGTGCGGCGCGGACATCCTCTCTCTGAACGTGCTGCGGCTTTGGGGCCTCTTGAACGCGAAGATCTTGAAGCCTTCCCGCAGGTGCTCATCAATGCCCAGCCCGACCGCTACCGTGCTCCCAACAGTCCCGGCAACGGCTGGTTTAATCCCAAAAATCCAGACCGCATCGCACTGGTGACGCCCTTCTTTCTTGCGGCATCACTTTGTCTGGAAGAGACGGACTGCTACGCGATTGTGCCCAAGGCAACGGCTGAACTTGCACTCGACCCGCGACGCACAGCGATGCTTCAGCTTTCCGATGCTCGCGCCATAACTCACCGTTCGATTGGGCTGGCACGAGCGTACGCACGCCGATCCGGGATCGCAGCTGATCCGCGCGCAGCTCTTGGCGCTGATTCAAAAGCGCTTTGGGCGGCCGGCAGGAGAGTAGCTATGCTGCATTCGCTATGGATTCTTGCGGCCACTTTTTTTACGGTGCTCACCTATGTGTTCGTGAAGTGGGTGCCGCCGCAGTACGAAATTTGGGACATTTTCTTCGTCCGTTCCTGCTACATGGCTTTCTTTGCCGTTCTGATGGCGGCGGCTGCTAAGACGCCGCTCAAAACAAAAATCCCGAAGGCGCATATTGGCCGAGCGATATGCGGCATGCTCGCTTTGCTGATCAACATCGTGACCGTACAGCATCTGCAGATCGGCACGGCTGAGACGCTTTTTTACACCATGCCGCTTTTCGTTTCGCTCTTTGTGATCATTGAAAAGATGCGTCTTGGCGAGCGCACCGACTGGGTGCTGGTCGGTTCGGTGCTTTGCGGTTTTGCGGGCATTTGCATGGTGCTGCAGCCTTCCTGCGGAAGCCATGAACTGCCCTATGCCGTGCTGGCTGTGCTTTCGGCGATTTTGGCGGCAGGTTCAGCGATGTTCTTGAAGCGTCTCGGCGCGGCGGGCGAACCGATTTTCCGTACGGTCTTTTGGTTTTCTGCGGCAAGTCTGGTCATTTCAGCCGTGGCGGAGGCGTTCTTGAGCAGCGCCGCTATGAAGGACCTTTTTACGGACCCCATGCTTTTTGCCGTGGGCATCTGCACGATGGGCGCTCAGCTCGCACAGACATTAGGATGGGGACGCGGCCGGCCGCTGCTTTGCGCCTGTCTGCAGTTTTCCGCCAT
>ENA-OPSD01002199-OPSD01002199.1-human-gut-metagenome-genome-assembly--contig:-NODE-2199-length-12104-cov-2.782555_pt1 | contig 12104 bp, 7 predicted proteins | sample MGYA00241453_ERZ501898 | MGnify/ENA primary metagenome ERZ501898 (study PRJEB25962, sample SAMEA2042226) | human gut metagenome | biome: human gut; feature: human-associated habitat; material: faeces... | reverse complement strand
CCATAAGAAAAGTTTATTTCATGGGCAGTCATCAATATTTTTCCTGTATGTAAGGCGGAAGCATGGAAGTCGGTTTTAAGCAAAGTATTTTCAGCCAGCCTGTTGCGTATCAGGCTACGTTCGCTGGCCAGTTTCTCTGACTTATTCTGATGGATGTCCGCCAGTTTGGTGGTACTTTTTTCTGCCCGGTCCTTCAGGGTGTGAACCGCCATGCGGGAGATGCCTTTTTTAGGCACTGATTTTTCGCTCCGTATATTCTGCTTTTCTTTTCGTTCGGCTACTTCGCGTGCCAGTTTTCGTATTTGGCGGAGTTCTTTTTCTTTCTCGTCCAGTTGTTGTTGCAGGGCGTTCTGTTGCAGTTCTTTCTGCTGCTTGTAGAATTCGTAATTGCCTCCGTAACACACAAGTGCGTTCCGGCTCAGTTCACAGGTTTCGGGAAGCCTGTTGAGCAGAGTGCGGTCGTGACTGACAACGATCAGGGTGGAACGGCATTTCTTTACCCATTCGTACAGTCGGTTGCGTCCTTGGTTGTCAAGGTGATTGGTCGGTTCGTCCAAGACAATCAGATTGGGCTTGTCCCAGACGATCAAAGACAATGCAAGGCGCGCTTTTTCACCGCCCGAAAGGACGCCAATCAGGGTGTCAACCTTGTCGCCCGAGAAGCGGAATTTACCGAGGTGATCTCTCAGCTGTTGCTCGCGTGCCAGAGGAGCTTTGCGTTTCATGACGTCAAGCGGCGTTTCCTTGGGATCGAGTGCTTCTAGCTGATGCTGGGCGAAATACCCGATCTGAAGGCCTTGTCCGTCGCGTACCGTACCGTGCAGCGGCTCGAGCTTGCCGACAATGGTCTTGATGAGCGTAGATTTGCCTGCGCCGTTGACGCCGAGCACACCGATGCGTTCGCCCGAGCGGATGCAAAGATTGACGCCGTTTAAAACGCGGTTCTCACCATAGCCGGCCGCAACATCTTCAAGGGTTACCAGCTGCGTGGGCATGCGTTCGGGCTGTTCGAACGCAAAGCGCCAGCTGGTGGCACTACGCACGGGTTCGACGACTTCGAGACGCTCGAGCATCTTGATGCGCGATTGTGCCTGACGCGCCTTCGTGGCCTTGTAGCGGAAGCGCTCGATGTAGCTTTTGAGGTGAGCGGCCGTACGCTCATAGGCTTTGCGGTTGGCCTCCTGCAGGCGCAAGTTCTGGACGCGCTGCATTTCGTAGAACGAATAGTTGCCGCCGTAGCGGGTGATAGTGCCGTCTTCAACGGCCCATGTTGTCTGTACGGCGCGATCGAGAAATTCTCGGTCGTGGCTGATGATGATGACGGTGCAGGTCAGACGCTTGAGCCAGGCTTCAAGCCAGATGAGACTGTCGATGTCGAGGTGGTTGGTAGGTTCGTCCAAAAGAAGCAACTGTGCCGGGTTGATAAGGCAGCGTGCCAAGGCCAGGCGATTGCGCCAGCCGCCGGAAAACTCGCGAACCGTGCGGCTTTCGTCTCCCGGCAGAAAACCCAGACCGTTCATGATCGTGAGCGCCTGAGCTTTTACGGCACCCTCGTTGATTTCTGCCAGATGCGCCGTTGCTGCGGCAATGCGCATGTCATCGCCGCTTTCATGAGCGGCCGTTTCTTCGGCTTGGGCCGCCATGAGCGGAGCGTGACCTTCAAGCACATATTGCAGCGCCTCACGATCGGTTTCTTCCACGCTTTGCGCGACTTCAGAAACCAATTCAGGGACATCAATCGTGCCCGCTTCGGGGCTTAAATCTCCGAGAATAGCGGCGAAAAGCGACGATTTTCCGCTTCCGTTTTCCCCGACGAGGGCAATGCGCTCACCGTCGGAAGCGACCAGGTTGACGTTGTCGTAAAGCGTACGCGTACCGCGCACAATCGAAAGGTGTTGCAGTCTGAGCATGGAAACAATTTCAGGGCGCGAAAAGCTGCGCCCTGAGGAGTTCTGTCAAAAAAGTCGGCTTAGAGATTTTGTAGGTCTTGAGCGCGCACGGCAAAGACCATGTCCTCTTCTTCTTCGGTGGAAAGCCAAGTGACGGGTAGATTGGGCCAGATCGCTTCGAATGCTTCGCGACCGTCGCCGATTTCAACAATAGCCACTCCATTTTCGGTCAAGTGGTCCTTCAAGACGGGCATGAAGCGGCGCATGAAGTCCATGCCGTCATCTCCGGCTTCCAGCGCAAGCGCCGGTTCGTGACGATATTCGGTAGGTAGTTCTTCCATGGCCTGATGCGTCACGTAGGGTGGATTGGAGATGATGAGATCGAATTTACGTTTCCCCAAATGCGAGAAAATGTCGGTTTGAACGAGTTCCAGATCGTCGTCAAGGCCATATTTCGTGCGGTTGATTTTGGCGACCTCCAGCGCATCGGCGCTTATGTCGGCTCCGGTGACCTGTGCTTCAGGAAATGCCATCTGAGCAAGAATGGCCAGGCATCCGCTACCCGTACACATGTCCAGAATCGTATGCACGTTTGCAGGTTCAACCCAGGGCTCCAATCCCTCTTCAAGGAGTTCTGCAATGTAGCTTCGCGGAATCAGCACGCGCTCGTCAACATAGAAGGGGTGTTCGGTGAGCCAGGCTTCGTGCACGAGATACGGCGCGGGGACCTTGTTGTGCACGCGAGACTCGATGTTTTTCAGAACTTCCCAGAGCTCGTCCTGCGTGAGGTGCGCATTCCAGAAGGCTTCGAGGCGGTCAAACGGAAGCTTGAGGGTGCGCAGCACAAGAAAAGTGGCTTCTTCCCAGTAGTCGGCCGTGCCGTGCCCGAGACTCACGTCAAAGCGCTCCATCTCGCTCATGGCCCAGCGAACCACGTCGCAGACGGTGTGCAGTTCGGTCGGATATTGATGATGAGACATCAGAAGTTCTCCAAATACGCTTTAGCGGTGCGGTGGTAGATTTCGGCGAGCGCTTCGAGTTCGTCGATGCCCGCACATTCGTTGACGCTGTGAATCGTTGCGTTGATAGGCCCGAATTCTACGGTTTCGCGGCTGATGCTGCTGATAAAGCGTGCGTCAGAGGTACCGCCACCGGTTGAAAGTTCGGGTCTCACTCCCGTGACATCGGCAATGGCCTGTGTCAGCTTTTGCGTCATGCAGCCCGGATTCGTTACAAACGGTTCGGCGCTGCGCTTCCATTCAAAGCACGCATCAAGTCTGTATTTGGCGGCAAGATCCTCGATGGTCTTGATGAGGCGCTCAGCCGTCCACTCGGTGTTGAATCGAATGTTAAAGAGCGCCGTGAGTTCTCCGGGGACCACATTGACGGCGCCAACGCCGGCCTGAATGTTGGAAATCTGGAAGGTGGTCGGTCCGAAATAGTCGTTACCCTGATCCCATTGGCGGGAAGCGAGTTCGGCAAAAAATGGCGCCGCTTCGTGAATCGGGTTTTTCGCCAGATGCGGGTAGGCGACATGTCCGGCTTTGCCGCGGATTGTGACTTTTCCGTTTAGAGAACCCCGACGACCGTTTTTGATCGTGTCACCGAAAAATCTCGAGCAAGAGGGTTCGCCTACGATGCAGGCGTCAATCGTCACACCTTCATCTTTGAGCTTTTGCACCACACGTTTGGTGCCTTCATGTCCGTCGCCTTCTTCGTCAGAAGTGATCAGAAAAGCAAGCGTTCCCGGATGATCCGGTTTTTCCTGGACCAGACGCGCAAAGGCAACGGCGGCTGCCGCAACCGATCCTTTCATGTCGGCTGCGCCGCGGGCGTAGAGCTTGCCATCGCGCACGATCGGCTCAAAAGGAGGCGTTGCCCATAAGGCGGGATCGCCTGCCGGAACCACATCGATGTGTCCGGCAAAGACGAACAGGGGCGCGCCGTTGCCGTGCGTGATCCAGGCGTTGGTGGTGCCGTTGGGCGTGCGTTCGATTTCAAACGCAAAACCCGAGGGCTCAAGCGCTGCTTGCAAAACGGCCATGCATCCTGCTTCGTCGGGCGTGACCGAGGGGCGGGCAAGCAGCTTTTTGGCTAGATCAATGACGGGCATGACCGATCAGTCGCGTAGCAGATCGTTGATGGAGGTCTTGGAGCGGGTCTTGGCATCAACGCGCTTGACAATGACGGCGCAGTTGAGGTTGTAAGTGCCGTCCTTGCTCGGCAACGAGCCCGGGACGACGACCGAACCCGCCGGTACGCGTCCGCGCAGGATTTCGCCCGTTGTGCGGTCGTAGATCTTGGTGGACTGACCGATGAAGACGCCCATGGAAATCACGGAATTTTCTTCGACGACGACGCCTTCAACGATTTCGCTGCGAGCGCCGATGAAACAATTGTCTTCAATGATCGTGGGACCTGCCTGAACGGGTTCGAGAACGCCGCCGATACCGACTCCGCCCGAGAGATGGCAGTTCTTGCCGACTTGAGCGCAGGAACCCACCGTGGCCCAGGTGTCAACCATCGTGCCCGAGCCCACGCGTGCACCGACATTAACAAATGAAGGCATCAGCACGGCGCCCGGTTCAATGAATGAACCGTAACGGGCGATGGCGCCCGGGATGGCGCGAATGCCAGAGTCGGCGATTTTCTGACCGTCGTTGTCGTGAAACTTCACCGGAAGCTTGTCGTACCAGGTGAAGGGCCCTGCTTTCATCACCTCGTTGGGCATCAGACGGAAACTCAGAAGCACAGCCTTTTTGATCCACTGGTGCGTTAGCCAACCTTCGGCAGTCTTTTCGGCCACGCGCATTGAGCCATTGTTAAGGCCCGCGAGCACGCTCATAATGGCTTCGCGCTGATCGGCAGCGATCGTTTCGGCATTCCACTGATCGCGGCTGTCCCAAGCGGATTCAATGATGGAGGTAAGTTCCTGAGTCATTTTTTGATTTTCCTCGTTGCTATAGGCGACACACTTGCTCCGTTAGAGCCTCCCTGTGCGCCGTCTTGTTGAAAAAGCGGTTTACAAATGATAGGTCACTTGCGCGATTGCGCAAAAGCACGGATACGTTCGGCTGCTTCGCCGATGCGTTCGGGTTCGGCGACAAGAGCAATGCGTACGTAGCCGGCGCCCGGATTCATCGTTGAGCCGTCGGCAAGGGTCACATCGCGGGACAAATAAGAGCCCGGCAACACGGTGACGCCCGTTTGACGATAGAGTTCGCGGGCAAAGACTTCATCGTCTTCGCCGACATTGGCCCAGAGGTAAAAGCTTGCCTGAGGCATGGGGGCATCAATCACAGTGTTCAGAATCGGTTGCGCAACGGCAAATTTCTCACGATACAGGCGCCGATTTTCCACGACGTGCGCTTCGTCGTTCCAGGCGGCAATCGAAGCGGCCTGAATCATCGGATTCATGGCTGAGCCGTGATAGGTGCGGTAAAGCAGGTAGGAAGCGATCAGCGAACGATCCCCCGCTACAAAGCCGCTGCGAAGACCCGGTGCGTTGCTGCGCTTGGACAGACTGTTTAAGACAATGATGTTTTTGAGATCGGTTCGACCGCAGGCTTTGGCCGCCGTCATGGCGCCGATCGGAGCGTTGCCTTCTTCGAAATAAATTTCGCTGTAGCACTCGTCGCTTGCGATGACAAAACCGTATCGATCCGAAAGAGCAAAGAGTTTGTTCCAGTCGTCCAGATCAAAGACGGATCCCGTCGGGTTGCCCGGAGAGCATATGTAGACAAGCTGAGTTTGAGAAAGTGTTTCGGGACTCAATATGGACAAATCGAGTTTGTAGCCGTTTTCGCGCGTCAGCGGCAAGTACACGGGATCAGCTCCGGCCAGAAACGTTGCGCCTTCGTAGATCTGATAGAAGGGGACGGGCATCACGACTTTGGCGCCGCCTTTGACGGTCGGGTCGACAAGGCATTGGACCAGACTGAAAAGGGCTTCGCGGGTACCGAGCACCGGCAGAATTTCGGTTGCGGGATCCGGGGCCAATCCGTAACGGCGTTCGCACCAGGCGCTGATGGCCTCACGCAGGGCAGGACTGCCTGCCGTACCCGGGTAGGAACTCATGAGCGAAACGTTTTCCGCAATGGCATCGCAAATGCACTGCGGAATCGGATGACAGGGTTCGCCGATTCCGAGCGAAATCGGCTTGAGTTTGCCTTCAGCCGGAACAATTCCCTCAAAAAGCTTGCGCAGTCGGGCAAAGGGGTAGGGGCGGGTGCGAGAAAGTCCGGGATTGGGCACGGGAGAATCCTTTGAAAAGTAACGGCCGAAGTGAAGGACGGCACGGGCACATCCAAAAAATTATACGGTTGGTTTCGTCTTCAAAACGTGAGGTAACGGTACAATCCGAACGCAAGCGCCGAACTTTCCTTTTCAGGGCGCTTTCTTTTTTGTTTCGCTTCTTTTCCCGTAACACACAGTGCGCTTAAAACAGCTTCGTATTTCCGGCTTCAAGAGCTTTGCCGATACCACCGTCATCGAATTTCCAGGGGCGGTGGCCGGTATTGTCGGCCCCAACGGCTGCGGCAAATCCAATGTGATCGATGCCATCCGCTGGGTGCTGGGCGAAGCGCGCGTCTCCGAACTGCGCGGCTCGACATCCATGAGCGAACTCATTTTTTCGGGTTCGGTCCTGCATCTTCGCGCGCTTCGGTCGAATTGGTGCTGGACAATTCCGACGGAACGGTAAAGGGCGCCTGGGGCCGCTACACGGAGCTTTCCGTCAAACGCGTCGTGACGCGTGACGGTAGCAATGCGTACCTCATCAACAATCAGCAGGTGCGCCGCCGCGACGTTCAGGACATTTTCATGGGGACGGGCCTTGGCCCCCGCTCCTACGCGATCATCAGCCAGGGCATGATCAGCAACTTCATCAAGGCCAAGCCCGAAGAGCTGCGCGTGTATCTGGAAGAAGCTGCCGGCGTGAGCAAATATAAGGACCGTCGCCGTGAAACCGAAACCGCACTAGCGGGTACGCGCAACAATCTTGAAAAAGTCAGCTATTTGCAGGAGACAAAGCGCAATGAAATCCAACGCTTGTCGGCCGAGGCCGAGGTTGCGGCCCGCTGGAAGGAGCTGACCGAACAAAAAGACAAAGCCGAACTGCTGTGGTATTTCCTGCAGGAACAGGATGCAGGTGCGGCGGTTAATAAAGTTAACACGCAGATTGCGGCGCGCGAAGCCGATTTGCTGCAGGGCAGGGGTGAACTCCAAAAACTGACCACGCAGATTGAAGTGTTGAAAGAGGACGTTCGCGTCAAGCGAGAAGCGGCCGACAAGGCTCGTGAAGCCGCCTGGCAGGCCAACGCGCGCGTCACGGAACTCGAAGGTGCCATTGCCCGCATCATTACCGAAAAAGATTCACTGGCGCGAGAAATCGCCAATGCCGCCGAAAGCATTGCAAGACGTCGCAATGAGCGCGATACCGCCGCAAGCCGTCTGGCCGAACTTGCCGCAAAGGAACAGGAACTGCGTGAAAACGCCGAGGCCATGACCGAAGAGTGTGCCGCTTCGCAGGAATCGGCTCTCGTGCTGCAACAGGAATGCGAGGAGAAAAAAGAGGCCTACGAAAAAGCCCGACAGGCAGCTGCCACGCATGAAAAGCGCATGGAAGTTCTGAACGTCCAGATGCAGGCATTGACGCGTGAATTAAACGACGTTGAAGCGCGGCTGGAAGCGATCGAAGCCGAGCGCCGCTCGGGACAGGCGCCCGATGAAGAGCGCTTTGCCGAGCTTTCGGCGCTGATTGAAGAGACGCAGGCGCAGTTTGAAGAACTGACGGCAACGGTTGAGGAAAAAAAGACCGAGCTTGAGTTGTCTCGCAACGCCAACGATGAGACCCGTGCTCAAAAGGAACGCCTGAGTGCGATTCACGCCCGTACCGTAGCGCGACTGCAGGCGCTTGAAGCGCTGCAGCAAAAGTCGCAGGCCGAAGGCAAGCTTCCTGCATGGCTCGGCAAAATGGGACTCTCCCAAGCCGCGCGTCTTTTCGAAAAGATTACGGTTGAAGACGGTTGGGCCGTGGCGCTCGAAGCGGTGTTAAGCGCCAAAGCAGGGGCGCTCAACATGAGCGTTCTCGAACGAGCGGCCGGTTTTGAATACGATCCGCCTCCCGCGCGCCTCGTGTTTTACGGTGAACCCAAGGGACAGAAGGCATCTCTGCCTAAGCTTGCCAAACCGCTTGCCGAAAAAGTCACCTCGGACGACCCTAAGGTAAAAGGGGCGCTCGAGGAATGGCTTGCCGGCGTTTATGTCACCGATACGCTCGATGAGGCGGTGGCTCGACGCTCGGAACTTGCCCGTGGCGAGCGTTTTGTCACGCCAAAGGGCCATATTGTTGACCCGATTTCGATCAGCTTCTGGGCTGAGGAGAGCGAAAGTGCCGGCGTCATGTCGCGGGCGGCCGAAATTCGCACGCTTTCGCAACAGTCCACACGCGAGCGCGATGAGCTCGATGCGATTGACGAAAAACTGGTGGCTCAGCAGGGTGCCCTGAAAGTGGCCCAAGCGCAGACTGCCGAAACGAGCCGCGCGGCCGATGCAAGTCGCAACGAGCTGCACATGCTGCAGGTCGAATATTCGGCACTGTCCGCCGCCATTGATGCTTGGCGTGAAAAGAGCCGTCGAACGGCCGATCAGGAAGCCGAACTGAAAATGCGTCACGAAGAACTCATGGCGCAGCAGGAAGAGACGGATGCGGCGTTCGAGCAGGCCGATCAGACGCTTGCAGAGGTTCAACAAAAAACGCTTGACGCCAAGGTGGCGCTTGAAGAGGCTGAACACGCTTCATCGACTCTGACGGAAAAAGTCAGAAGTCTGGAAAGTCAGATCGAACTCTTGCGCGTGCAGTTGCAGACCAATCAGGAACGTGTGCGCGATGCGAAGGAGCGACAGAGCGGAGCCGACGAGGAAATTGAAAATCTGACGGCGCAGATGGAAGAACTGGCCGCTCGCCGCGAAAGCCTGGACGAAACTGCCCAACGCGAGGGGCTATCGCGCGTGCTTGAGGAACTCAACGGCAAAAACGAAGCGCACAAGGCGGCCGAGGCTGAGTGCGCCCGAGCCGAAGAGGAACTTGAAGCCGCCCGCACCCGCAATGCGGATTTGAATGCCGCCCAGACGCCGTTGCTGCAGGAAATCGCGGACCTCAAGGTGCGCCGAGAAAGCTGGATTACGCAAAGCGCGGTCTTTACCGAGCACTTGGATGCAGCTCAGGCCGATCGTCAGGCGCTGGCGCTACAGGTGCAGGAAGAGGGGTTGCGCGCGTCTACGCTCAAGAGCCGCGTTTCGCGTTTAAATGAAGCGATCGCTGCCTTGGGACCGGTCAATCACGCTGCTTTTGAAAATTTGCAAGAGAGTCGTCGTGCGATGGAGGAAACCGAGCGGCAGGTGGCCGATCTAGAAGAGGCGATTGCCAATTTGGAAGCAACGATTCGCAAGATTGACGCAGAAACACGAGAACTGCTCCGCAATACCTTCACCGAAGTCAATAAAAACTTCCGGGAAATGTTTACGGGGCTCTTCGGTGGTGGCAGCGCAGAGCTACGTATGAGCGGCGAAGAGATTCTGGAAGCCGGCGTAGAGGTTTCGGCACAACCTCCGGGTAAGAAAAACGCAAGTGTCAAGCTCCTTTCGGGCGGAGAACAAGCGATGACCGCAACGGCTCTGGTGTTTGCCATCTTTAAACTTAACCCGGCTCCTTTCTGTTTGCTCGACGAAGTCGATGCTCCGCTCGACGAAGCCAATCAGGACCGTCTGGCGCGGCGCATCTTGCAAATGAGCAGCAACACTCAGTTCATGATGATCACGCATCATCGCGTCACGATGGAGCATTTGCGCACGCTCGTGGGCGTCACCATGAAGGAACCCGGTGTCTCGCGCGTGGTGTCGGTGGACGTGGAGCAGGCCTCGGAGATGGCTGCCCATTAAATCGGTCTCTTGCACTACAATTTCCGATTGTTCGAACGTTAACGGAGTCAGGCGCATGCCTAATATTGAACCCCTGTACATTGCCATTCTCATTGCGATTGTGATCGGCGTGGTCTGGTACATCCAGCATAAGAAAGAGAGCGATGCGAAAAACAAAGGCGAGTCGATTCTCGGCAAGGTCAAAGACAAGCATGATCGCGATGATCTTCCGGATATTGTTTCCGTTGACGAGGAACAGGTTCCGCGGCTGACAGCTGAAGACGAGGATCCGTCGGCTGCGGCAAACGCGGCTTCATCGGTGGCAACGCAAGAAGTTGACAAACCGATGGCTCCTCCTGTGGCTCAGTCTGAAGAGCCGATTGCCGTGTCGGTGGAATCGAAGGAGGCGCCACGCGTTCCGGTGGCTCAGCGTCGTAAAGCGGAAGTCGATCCTGCCGTTGAAGCGGTGATCAATATCACTCCGTTGGAGGGCTCTTTTGATTTGCGCGCGCTTAAGCAACGCATTGCCGACATTGAGGCCGAGCCTCTTCTCAAGGATCTCGTGCGCGTTCAGTGCTTCGATAAGGTGAGCGGTCTGTGGTACGACGGAGCCGATCGTTTGACGGAATGCACTCAGATTTATCTTTCGATGCTGCTAGCCAATCGCTCCCGTCGTGTTGATCAGCCGACCGCATCGAAATTCATGATTCATGCCGAACAGTTTGCGATCGAACTCAAAGGCGAATCCGAAACTCCTGACTCCAACGAAATGATCCAGGGAGCCGAGCGCATCGAACGCATCATTCAAGCATTTGACAAGCGCTTGTATGTCAAGCTTGTGGCAGCCAAGGACATCGAAGACGATGAACTTGACGTAGCCGCCAAAGCCTGCGGGTTTGTGAAGGAAAACGATCGCTACAACAAGTACGTGCCGGGCATTTCGACACCTGTTTTCCATATCCTTCCGCCGCAGACACTCGGCAACGAAATCGAGCTGTCGTTTGAAGTGCCGCTAATGGCTCCCGCTTCCGACCCGTTGAGTCAGTTTTTTGCCATTGCTAACGATTTGTGCTGCCGAATCGACGCCGTGATGACGGATGCTTCGGGCAATCCGATTGGCTCGCGCGCTGCCAGCCGCATTGAGACCGCTTTGAAAGGTATGCACATGACTATGGCCGAACACGGCGTTCCCGCCGGCTCCCGCCGTGCCTGCCTGATTTTCTCGGCTGACTGACGGCAGAGGACTTTATGTTACAGAGAGCCTCCGGCGCCGCTTGCTGCTCCGGAGGCTTTTTCAGATTCAAGGACACAAAAAAGGAAACCAGATCGTGACGGACGACCGTTTTGATGGGCCCGACGAAGAAGTGCGCGCACGCATGCAGCAGTACGCCGAGCTGTTGGATCGGTGGAATTACGAGTATTACGTATTGGACAACCCGTCCGTGCCGGACGCCGAGTACGACCGAGTTTTCCGGGCTTTGAGCGAGCTCGAAGAACGCTATCCGCAGTTGAAGTCGGCTACGTCCCCGACCTTGCGTGTGGGGGGAGAGGTACGCAGCGATCTCACCAAGGTGCGTCACGCAGTACCCATGCTTTCCATCCGAACCGAAACGGATTTCACTGATGAGGGCGCTCTGGCCTTTGACGAGCGTGTGCGCAAGGAATTGGGGCTCAACGAAACGGACGCGGCGATTGTCTACGACGCGGAACTCAAGTTTGATGGGCTTGCCGTTAATCTTCGATACGAAAACGGTGTTCTCGTGGGCGCGCAGACGCGTGGTGACGGAACCTTTGGCGAAGATGTGACGGCCAATGCCCGCACGATTCGTTCCATTCCGCTGCGAATAGATCCGAAGCTTGCGCCCGCAGTGCTCGAGGTGCGAGGCGAAGTCATCATGCACAAAGATGACTTTGAAAAGCTCAACGAAAAGCAAAAGGAACTTGGAGAAAAAACGTTTGTCAATCCTCGCAATGCCGCCGCAGGCGCCTTGCGCCAGCTCGACAGCCGCATCACGGCTCAGCGTCCCCTTCATTTCTATGCTTATGGAACTGGAGAGGTGAGCGAAGCTAATTTTGCTCAGTCCATGAGCGAACTTTTCGAAAAACTCACTGAACTGGGCTTTCCGGTAGCAGAACAGCGCCGCACGGTTCGCGGCGCGCAGGCGCTTGCCGAGTTTCATCGCGACGTGTTGGCGCATCGCGCTGAACTGCCGTTTGAAATCGATGGCGTCGTCTACAAGGTCGACTCGTACAGCCAGCAGCGAGCACTCGGATTCGTGGCCCGTGAACCGCGTT
>ENA-OPSD01002190-OPSD01002190.1-human-gut-metagenome-genome-assembly--contig:-NODE-2190-length-12160-cov-2.914002_pt1 | contig 12160 bp, 11 predicted proteins | sample MGYA00241453_ERZ501898 | MGnify/ENA primary metagenome ERZ501898 (study PRJEB25962, sample SAMEA2042226) | human gut metagenome | biome: human gut; feature: human-associated habitat; material: faeces... | reverse complement strand
TACGAGCAATTAATGAAACAAATTCAGTCCATACTTGATCAGGAATAATTCATTTACTGAAGATTTATGCTTTTTTATGTTGTATATGAATGCTTGATTCCGCTTATCAGAAAGCGCGTGAAATAAACGATGAACTGGAAGAGCTTTTAAAGGATACTTTAACGAATTAACTTTCGAAAGAGTTCCGGTATAAAAACGGGGAGTTTTCCCTCCCCAAAAAATTTTTTAAACTTACACAAAAAACTTGACAAACCCATGGTATACGTTATGTGGAACAGGAAGAATGATGTTGTCAAGATTGGTTGACACATTTTTCTCAAGGACGTCAAGGACTATGCTGCTATACGTAGAGAATCATAGTATCTCTGTCGCTTGATCAGGGGAGGAAGACCACCGTTGGTGGTGCAAATCCTCCGATTGTTCCAATAACTGATAAAGTATCTCCAGATTAGAGACTTCAGTTCGGATACAGTCCGTTTTTCACTGTTGTATCGGTCATACAATAATTCTGTCTTTAGACGCGCCCACATGCTTTCACAACGAGCGTTGTCATGGCATCGTCCACCAGCACTGTTCATACTTTGGGTGATTTCATATTTCTTCAGGGTGCGGCGATAAAGTTCACTGGTGTACTGGGTACCACGATCGGAGTGAAGCACTGCACCTCGAATTTCAGGATATGCGATAAAAGCATTTTCCACCGTATGCTGGCAAAGCGTTGCCTTCATCGTGGTTTCCATTGCCAGTCCCAGTACTGCTGAATCAAAACAATCGAAGATTGCCGAAACATAGAGTTTTCCATCTTTTGCTTTGATTTCGGTGATATCTGTCACGCATTTTTCAAGAGGCTTTTCTGATGTGAAATTTCTCTTAAGAAGATCATCCGATTTACGAGCCTCACGGTCGGCTTTCGTAATTCCTTTCGGATTACGCTTAGGACGATGACTGAGGCCGATTTTTTCCATGACTCTGTAAACGGTACGCTCACTGGGGATAGGAATGCCATCAGGTCGTTTAAGAGTTAATGCCTGGAACATACGTACACGTCCATAGGTGTCGTTGCAGACATCCTCAGCATGGATTTCAAGCATGGTATCTGCAAGCGTCTGGTATTTCCACGGACGGTCTTTTACGGACAGATATTTATAAAATCCCTGGCGGCTCACATGTAACATACGACAGTAAAAAGCCAGTTTTCCCTTGATGGTGCCATCTTCAGTCTTAATCGCAATGAATTTCATTCTTTCGGTCTTAGAGACTTCCGACGGCTCGCTGCGAAAAAAGCGCTGGCTTCTTCCAGAAACTCGTTTTCTTCTTTCAGACGACGAATTTCTTTATCTTGATCTTTCACGCGTTTTCGAAGCATGGTTAGCTCCTCGGCAAGGCTCATGGCAGATTCAGGGGTATGGGAACCCTCTCCAATATCCAGTTGCCCGGTTCTTACGGCTTTAAGCCAGGTATGGATAGTTCCTTCAGGAATTCCTAATTCTTTAGCGGCTTTCGCACCACCGATTTCTTTTGCAAGCTTAACTGCCTGCACTTTGTACTCGTGATCGTATTTACGTTGACTTCGTGCCATAGTTGGGCACCTCCTCATTCTCTTGATTATACTATGAAATCCCTGAGAATAGGCTGTCAACTTTATTTATACACCATCACAATGAAAGGTGTCCTTTTTGATTGCTTATACAGAAAAAACAGTAACTTTTAATTCAATATGAGAATTCCCCGCTTTGCCAGATGAATTCCTGACAAAACGGGGAACTTTTTATCTTAAAAGCGAAATCCCTGGCGGTTTTTCAGCACCTGAAAATGCCGAAAATACCGGGAATGTAAGGCCTTTTTTATGCATCTTTTTCCGCGAAAATCATGTGGTCTTTATGGCTTTAGGCTGTTCAATATCAATGCCTGACATCAGCCAGTAGAACTCACGCCAAGTAAGATTGCGGACCTCAGATCTGTCTCTTGACCATCGGTAGGAGCCCTAGGCAGTCAGTCGTTTGTAGATCATGACAATGCCATCCGGTTCTTTCAAAATAGCTTTGATTCGGTCACATTTACGGCCGCAGAAAAGGAAAAGTGCATGGTCAATTTCCATGGAAAACTGATCCTGGATAATGGCACACAATCCATCAATAGATTTGCGCATGTCTGTCCTTCCACAGACGATATAGATCGCATCAACACTGGAAATATCCGCTAACATAACGGCTCCTTTAATGCATCTAACAGAAGCTTCAAAAGAACAGGCTGTACATCGTTGCTCATGCGTACCAGCAGACCTTTTGCTTCGATTTCAATCGTATGTGAATTGTCAAGGTACATGGATCTGTTTCCCGCATGTGGAAGCAGTTCTGCCGGAGAAGTCTCCGGCTCTATGGCGATCTGGACCACATCCTGTTTATGGGATGTAAGATCCAGAGTGCTGGCTTTTCCAGCTGGGTCAGGTATCTGGCATGCCTTTTTACGAAGACGAGCAACTGCATTGTAAAAACAGCTGGGAGAAATCCCATGTTCATTGCACCATGCAGCATCCGTCAGACCGCTTTGTCTGCATTCGGTTATCAGATCCATCCACTCATCCAGGGAACGCCCTGGGGCACGTTTGTCAGCCATAATGAAACCTCCATATGTAGTGAATTTTTATCTCCTATCAACGGAGTATAGTAAGAATCTATTTACTATCATCATTATGGACTATAAAGCGGCAGGTGAAAAGCTACCCAGAATTTATGCGCTTACTCTGAAAATTCAATGCCTTCCTATGTTCCTTTTTCAATACTACCAAATCTAGCTATTTAAAGTATATCCAACGAACTTTTATACCTATTCTTTCATAAAATATCTTTCCTATGCTTCCCTCATCTTCCTTTTTTTATAAACAAATTCTGCAAATTCAAAATCCAACGGATTGTCGATATCTGTTGCCTCAACCTCATCAATTAGAAAAATTTTAGGTTTTATTCCAACTACATTTTTGCATTCAATCATTGTATCCCTATATAAAATATTAACCGCAAAATTTAAAGCAGCAATATCTGGCAAGTCCTGACTTCTCGGTTGATTTCTCAAATCATAATTAATAGGCAGGTTTTCTTTAAATAAAAATTCTTTAATAAGATGAGCTGAATTAAGCGAATCATATCTTCCGTCATTTTCAACAAACTCTGTGATTGCTTTTGAAATGGTTAAATCTTCTAACAGAGGATTCGTAGCATTAGCATACACAATAACATCTGTATCCATTTGTTCTGCCATGTTTCTATAAACCTCACTCATCGAAACACTATTTGAGGCATAATACTGATCTCGTTTTACTGTCTCACAACCAAACGAAGCCGCTAACTTTAACATTTCATCATCATTAGAATTTATGACTACCCCATCTAATTCTGGAATCCGCAATAATTGTTCTATCTTTATTTGCAAAAGATTTTTCCCTGCAAATGGACGCATATTTTTATTCAAAACTCTTGTAGAGCCAGATCGTACTGCAACTAAAGCTTTAATTTTCATTTTGATTTCCCCCTTAAAATATCACTATAAAAATGATTTGATAATCTTCTTAATTACACTTCTCCCCGGTATAGGCGTTCTCCATAATTTATTCACTATCCTATATGCAACTGATTGATGAATAATATCCATTTCTTTTTTCAAAGCATTCATCGCTTCTATATCTTCTACAGTTGCTATGTTACTATTTAAATCCACCTTATTATAATAAGAGCATCCTTGATAAATTAAATCATATTCTGCCTTCTCATAAGAAATTTCTCTTTCCCATAATTTTGAATATAACTCCTCATACATATGAGCCATCTCTCCAATAGAAGGTATTTTTATATCATCAATAATGTTTTTTACCTCATCTAATTTTGAAGGGGCAGATATCTGTTCAATTATATTAATGAATTCGTTTTTTATACTATCTACAGAAATAGTCCAACCACATTTTAATTCCGTTATACGTCTTCCTAAAGCACCTATATCTGTAACTATCACCGGTATATGATTGATCAAAGCCTCCGTTACAGTGTAGGAATATGTTTCTGGCCAAATAGATAATATACCTATTACATCAATCTTGTGTATTTTTAAAAGCATCGGTAAATCTTCTGGAGAATATCCTCCTGTTTTTACTAAGTTCTTTTGTTTTAATTCATTTAATTCCTGAACCCCAATATTACCAAATACAAACCAGTTTACCCCTGTTTTCTTTTGCCTGATAATTGAATAGATTTCTTCTCCGCCTTTTTCTTTGCTTAATCCTCCAATAAATGCAACATTTAAATTTCTTTCATGCATTATAGATAATTTAGGAGTTTTTAAAGTATCCATAGCATAATATAATTTTTTATTCGCTTCTATTGCTATACGTAGTTCCAACTCATCCCCATTTATAATATCTTCTGGAATAACTGCAAAAAAACCGACCGTGTCCTCTGCGCCTCCAGTATATACATCTAATCGTTTTTCCAGGGAACATGGAATATTTATTGTTTGTCCTTCGCTATTTTTTGCACATACGTATATTTTATTATTTTTTACTTTTGCATTTTTTAAATATGCCCATCCCCTTATACTATATGTATTTCCCTCCTTTGCTATTTTTTCAATGCTTTGCACCACTTCATTCGTACATTCAATATCACCAAAACTGTTAATATCAGTCAAAGAATACCCATGTGGAATTACCATCAGTTTTTCTTCTAATGCGGGATAATATTGCAATAAAATATCCGCTGCACTTTGATCCGGAACAACTACTTTCTTACAAATCTTTAATACTTCTAAGCATTTTTCTCTCCAGATTTTTATATAATCTACTTTATCAGTTATCCCCAATAATGAATGCAAACACTCAACACATTTACAATCACTTCTGCCTACGCAAACCTTTCCATCCTGATTTAAGAGTTTAATCGATGGACAAATAAAGTAAAAATCATGAGCTGTAAATACTACCGGAATATTATATTCTCTCGCCACATAGAATACATCAAAGCTTGTTGTTAATACATGATGTACATGAATTAAATTTATCTGAAATGCAGATAAAATATTTCTCCAAAGTTTTTCTATAACAATATTGTTAAATTCGAAAAATGGTTCTTTTTTTCCTATATAATATTTAAAAGTCCGTTCCTTACTTCCGTAATACATCGTAAGATTTAAATATTCTTTATCTCTAGCCGCTACAAAAACATTACACTTTTCCCTTAATCCTTGAACTAGATCACATACATGAAATTGTGTTCCTCCAACACAATTTTCTGACCCCTCTCTAAAATCTGACTGAAGAAGATATAATATATTCTTTTTCCCATTATTCAGGTCAAAATAAATTGATACATTATCTCCTACATAATGATTAGGATTTTCTTTACAATGCAGATCATTATTCTTCATTTGCACAGGATAACGCTCTCTTAAAATGCGATCATGTGCCTTAATATACGCTTCTTTTTCTTTTGATATAAATGACTTTGTTCCACTGTGATAAATATATGTATCATCACACATCACATGATGATATCCTATCTGTTCTGCACGATTACAAAAATCATTCTCTTCTCCATATCCTCGTTCAAATGTTTCTGCATCAAAACCACCTATTTTTTTAATTACTTCACGTTTCACATACATACAAAAGCCATGAGCAACTGTTATTCTTGGATATTTTCTCAAACTGCAATTTTCTACGATTTGTCCTGCTTTTTCAATACTCATCCCCTCTGGGAGTTTGTTTTCTTCGCAAAACAAAGGAACAGAACATAAAGTAGCGTTGTTTGACAGTGGTGTAACCGTACCAATTGCACTGTCATGATAAGCACATTTTTCGATCTTTTCAACCCAATTTGAAGTAACCACTGTATCAGAATTCAATAATATAACATCATTATCATCCGACTGAGACATACCAATATTAATGTTATTTGAAAATCCTTTATTTACTTCATTGTGGATTACAATAACATTTTTCTTAATCTGTTTATCAAGTATTTCTTTAATCCTGGGATCTGGACTATTATCATTAATCAAAATCAATCTATTTTTATTTAAATCCGTATTTTTATAAATGCTATCTAAACATATTACCAAATCTTCATATGCATTATATATTGGAATAATAATATCCACGCTTTTTATCATTACAGTTCTCCATTTCTAATCCTTTGATTTAAAAAGGGCTTTAATTTGCTTTGTTTTCCACATAATATTTTGTAACGGCTTGACCAACTTCATACTTTTCGAATGGATCAGCTGATCATATCGACTTTTTATATTATCAATCTCTTCCCTTTGTTCTTCTATTTGGGATTTTTGCTTTTCATTTTCGTACCGTGTTCGATCCAATAATTCATTTACAGTCTGTATTTCTTCTTGAACTGATTTTATTTTTGCTTCTGCTATTTCAAGTTTGTTTTTATATTTTTGTATATTTATATACTGAACAATTTCTTTTGAGAAATCATATGCAGGATCTTCTGAAAAAGGAATATCGAGGCACTTAAAATAATTCTGCATATGATATAAATACAATTCTCTCCAACTTGGGTTTGTTATGCGAAAGCGCAGATATTCAGCACTATTAAGCAATTCAAATGGTACTAATATTATAAATACAATAAAATTTAATATTTCATCATTAACCTGCTTGTCTTCCAATTTGATAATATTATTATTCACAAACCCTTTATATTTAAATTTTCCTATATCATATACAGTTTTACCATACATCATCGCCTCGACTTCGACATTGGATGAAATTGCAGCAACACGCTTACATGATAATATAAATTCAACTAATCCGCCTTCCAGTTCATTTTTCACTTTCATTTTGGCATGCAACGGATCGCCCGGATGATATCTAACTGCTATTTCATCTGTATCAAAAACCTGAGATGATAAGTAATATAAATCCAACATATTTAAATGCGTATGGGAGCTTGTTTCTGTTAAAGAATTGTATCCCGCTGCTATTCCTATTTCGTATTTATCATATGTGTCAAAATTGTTCTCATCTAAATCTCGATATTTTATATAGTCTTTCTTCAATAATAATGCTAATAAATCTTTTCTTTTAATTACAGGCAAATCTCTTGTATCTGGATCATTCTTAAATAAATTATATAATGATGCAACATCCTTATATCGACCATTTATGTCAATATATGCTGTATTTCTATATATAGGATAACGAAATGGCCCCCATTCATAATATAAAATTGGTATATTTAGTTTGTGCGATATATTATCGAGAAATTTCAAATATGTTAACGATGTTATGACTTCTATTTTCTGATTACTCTTTTCAATCAATTCATTTAATTTCAAGCATAAAAATTCTTCTAATTCTGGCCAATCCTGTGTAAATGTAGCCATATATGCGTCTGATGGATTCCCATATTTTAAAATATATCTCTCTTCTATTTCTTTAGGAATTGATATTTTTTCAATCGCCTGAACAGCTGAATTGTCAGGTACATCATATTCAAACATCTCACACATATCTTCTCTGAAAAACTGCGGAAATAATTTTTTTTGCTTATCCCATCCATTAAAATAATGTTCTTGAGCAATTACAGCTCCATGATTTTTAAGTGCAAATGATATTGCTTTATAAAATACCCATGTTTGTGATAAATTTTCATGAATTGGATCCATCGTAAATACAAACGATACTATCATCCCACATACCTCCCAAACTTTATGTTTTCTCCCCTATAATTTCCATTTGTGATCCAGCCAAGCTACTCCACTACATTTCCTGTTTCCACCAATTTCAAATTTAACTGCTTTATCATAATAATCTACAGTTTCCCCATTCTGCTTTTCTATTGTTACATCCGCTGTATATGTTCCCGGCAATAACTTAATTTTTTCAAATTCTAACTCTACTGTACTATCAGAATCCAAAACTTTCTTGCTTATATCATCTGTAATAGTATTTACACCATAACATCTCACACCATCGTTTCTATAAATACACAATCCAAAATTAACATTTTCCATTTTCTTGTCAACATTATAGAGAAGCTTGAATGATATTGTTTCCTCTATATCAAAAAAATAGGTTTCCTGGCCTGCCTCATTTAAGCATAAAACTTTATTAATTCTGGCTTCCCCGGTTCCTCTTCTTTCTACCTTCTTTTCTATCTTTACATCTTTTGCTTCATTATCTTTTGTCTTTTCTTTTACAGTTTCATTTTTAACTTGTAACTTATGATCCGCCGCCTTTTTACGTTCCCCATCCATATAGTTTAAGTATGCCTGTTTTACTATCTGAGGTGTATCATCCATTTTTATTTTTCCATCCTGAAGCCAGATACTTCTTGTACAAACTTTTTCTACCTGATCCATTGAATGAGATACCAAAACAATTGTAATCCCCTGATTTTTTAACTCAAATAGCTTATTAATACATTTTGTTTGAAAATTAACGTCTCCTACAGCTAATATTTCATCAATCAAAAGTATATCTGCATCTACATTTATTGCAACCGCAAACGCTAAACGCATATACATACCTGAAGAATACGTGCGAACTGGGTTATTAATATATTCTCCCAATTCAGCAAATTCAATAATATCCTGCAGTTTTGCATCTATCTCCTTTTTTGTCAAACCAAAAATAGATGCATTAATATATATGTTTTCAATTCCTGTCATATCCGGATGAAAACCCGCTCCCAGTTCCAATAAACTGGATACTCTTCCCCGTATCACAATATTGCCTGCATCCGGATACATGATCCTTGTTATTAATTTTACCACATCCATTGTGACCAACTAACCCTACCGATTCTCCTCTTTTTATTTTAAAGCTTACCCCGTCTAAAACCTGTTTTCTCTCATATTTATTTCTATTCCAAAATAAAATTTTTTCTTTAGCTGTTGCACCCTTGTCTGCATATATTTTAAAATATTTTTTTACATCATTTACTTCTATTACATATTCATTATTCATCTATCTATCCTCATAACTTCCTCACAAAAACCTCTTTGCAGTTTTGTAAATACAACCTGTCCTACAATTAAAGTTACAATGCCAAATAGAAAGGCTGTTAATAAAGTGGACAAATCTGGAATTTCCTTATAATAAAGAATGGATCTATATGCTTCAATAACTGCCGTCATAGGATTTAATCTAAAAATAGGCAGTAATCTTTCTGGAACCATATCAGAGGAATACATGATTGGTGTCAAAAACTGCCACGCCATAGACACAATACTTAATATATACGCAACATCTCTCATATATACAGTTACAGCACAAGTCAATAATGTAATTCCTAATGTTAAAATAAATTCTACAAGCATTATTATAGGCATAAGTAATAATGCTTTAAAATTCAATCCAAATCCACTAAAAATCAATACTGCAAATACTACTAAAAAACATAATGCCATATTCACAAAATTGCTTATTGTATTAGAAAGTGGCAATACCTCTCTTGGAAAATATATCTTCTTTATCATATCAGAAGAAGAAAGAATGCATGTAGAACCATTAACTAAAGCCGAACTTATTAATGTCCATGGAACTAACGCTACAAATAAAAATATATAATACTTTTCAATTCCATTGCGCATAATGACAGAAAATACAATTGTATACACAATTAATTGCAAAAGGGGATTTATAAATGTCCATAAAAAACCTAAAACTGAGCCTTTATATCTCCCTCGAAGTTCTCTTTGCACTAAACTAAATATCATTTGTCTATATGCATATAATTCTTTTATTTTTTCCATCCTACAAACCTCATTTTGTTTTTTAATCAACTATAAACTAGCTATTTATATATTCCACAAATAATTCACCGTATCTCTCATAAAACATCTAATAGATTTACGGTAATCATTTGATTTTAAACAATGCAGCATATAAATTGACAATCGATATAAATATAAGCCAAAAATTGCAATACGAGATGCTTTTAAATATTTACGGCAATAATATATCTCACTTCGGACATTACATGTATAAGCAAATGCCTTTACATAACAAGTACTTGCTCCATGTAAATGTAATACTGTACATGTTGGAACATACATTGTTTTCCAACCAGCATTTTCCATCACTATCCCCAAAATAAATTCTTCCTCATATAAAAAAGTTCCTTCATCTAATGGTGTTACTTCTTGTGCACATTTAGCCGATATCATAAAACAACAACCGGAAACTGCATGAACTTGAAATAAATCATGATCATAATCATGATTCATTCCCCAATATATTTTATTATATTTAGGGAAAAAAATGTGGAACCGTGTCCTTAAAAGATACTTTTCCTTCATCCCGGTTTTTATACACATACAACCCTTTTGTGTTTTTCCATCCCGCCTTATAACTCTCGGACCAACAATTCCTACCTGTGGATGATTTTTTAAATATAATGCCATTTCTGATATTGCGTTTTCACAAAATACAATATCATTATTGCTGATTACAAGCCATTCGCAGCCATCCTGTAATGCCTCTTTAATCCCTACATTATTTCCAGCTGCATAACCAAGATTTTTTCCTGTACATATTAAAGTAAGTATCTGTTTTCCATATTGCTTTTCAAAATCGAAAGGTGATCGTACAGACGATCCATTATCTATGCAATAAATATGATAGTCTTCTTCCGGTGGAAAATTCACAATACTTTCAATACAACGTTTTGTTTCTTCCCAGTTATTATAAGTTAATATAATAATTCCTATCATTGTTTATTTTTTAACCTCCACATTAACTCATGCGGAATAAGACCCACCAATAATGGCTTTATCGCATATAGAAACCCTTTTGGCCATAATTCCAATAATTTAAAATTTTTCATTCTAATTCGTGCCTCGTCAACGCGATACCGATACAAACGTTTTTTTTTCATTAATTCCGGATTCACATAATAACGATATAATATCTGATTTAGATTATATCCTTTATAACCCAACGCATATAATCGCATAAATAAATCGTAATCCTCTGAACGTCGACTTACTTTTGTCTCTGCATATCCACCAACTTGATCCATACATGCTTTCCTGATCATCACAGTTGCATGGACAAAAGGCATTCCCCAAAGGAAATCTTCCTTCTCAGGATCACTTTTTAGTTTGTATTGACTTGGAAGTGTATTTTTTCCATCATATATATCTGCATCGCTACAAACAAATGCGTATTGAGAATGTGATTCCAGAAATTCATACTGTATCTTTAATCTGTCTGGATAACTATAATCATCTGCATCTAAAATTGCAATATATCGTCCCTTTGCAACCTTAAGTCCCATATTGCGTGTCTTTCCTGCATACAGGTTCTCATCACTGCGTAATAAATGGATTCGATCATCCGACATCTGAATTTTTTTTAAATACTGCGAAACAACCAGATTTGATGCGTCATCACATAAAATCAATTCAAATGTTTGCATTGATTGATTCATAATTGACTGTATTGCACATGCAATTAGTTCTGTCGATTCATTATGAACCGCCATTAATACTGAAATATCAACCATTTATATTCCTCTTTTACCTAATCTCTCTTACTTCAACGCCTTATTGCATTATACATTTTATAAGCCAGATACTTTAATTGACGTTTAAAAGGAATCTTAAGCTGACTCATACGAATTGATATTTTATAGGCAGTTGAATTTTTAATATTTTGCAAGTCCATCTCAGCTTGTTCCAAACGCTGATAATTTTCATCGTCTTCATAATTCTTTCCCTGCGTACTAAGCCATGCATTCACTATAAATCGATTATCAAATCTAATATTGGGGCTATTGTAGTTTCTTTCTGGCTGGCTTTGATATACATCAATATATCGATTTAACATCATTTCTATCGTTTCAACAGGAACATTTTTCAATTCTGCTTTTACCTTTTGATATTCTTCCGAATGCAAACGAATGTATTCTATTTTATCTAAAATATCCTTCCAACTACTATTTTGTTCTACAATCCAGCCGCATAAATGCTTATGAATCCGTTCGCTTATTGCACCTATATCCGAAGCAATTACTGGCACACCACACAAAACACTCTCTGATAAGGTATAACAAAATGTTTCTGGCCATATAGGTAAAATACCAACCAGATCAATTTCATATTTTTGCATTAATTCTGGAAGATCCTCCCGTTTATACTGTCCGATTTT
>ENA-OPSD01002172-OPSD01002172.1-human-gut-metagenome-genome-assembly--contig:-NODE-2172-length-12290-cov-3.497916_pt1 | contig 12290 bp, 10 predicted proteins | sample MGYA00241453_ERZ501898 | MGnify/ENA primary metagenome ERZ501898 (study PRJEB25962, sample SAMEA2042226) | human gut metagenome | biome: human gut; feature: human-associated habitat; material: faeces... | reverse complement strand
TATCTCGAACGCTTTGGTGATCTTGTTGGACAAGACTCAATTGGTTCATACGATGAATGAGGCTTACCGCCGTACTGCCACTATGGATTATGATTACGGAGTCTTCATGTCCGGTCCCTCAAAGACTGCTGACATTGAACAAGCCTTGGTATTCGGGGCGCATGGCCCGATCCAAGTAGTAGTCCTGTTAAGATAAAACCTATACCCATTTATAGAGACGGGGCGTGCCCCGTCTCTACAAGTTGTACGTTATTTACAGCTCTCCAATATTTCCCGTGCCACGCTACCCGTTACATTCTTCGCCTCCCCGAAGGCGGCGTTTCGTTCATTGAAGCGATTCTCGATCTCGGTGATTGTCGTATTGCCGATCTTCTCTTGGCTGAGGCGGGTAGATAAACCGAGGCTTTGGAAAAATTGCTCAGTCTTCTCGATGGCTTGGCTTACCCGTTCCTCTGTCGTTCCACTATGGATACCCCATACCCGTTCGCCGTATTGCAGGATCTTGCCCTCTTTCTGCTTGCGTAGGGTGCGTAAGGTTCCGGGGAAGACGATCGCTAGAGTCGCTCCATGCGTCAATCCGTGAAGGGCGGTTAGCTCGTGTCCGATCATATGGGTAGCCCAGTCCTGCGTTACGCCCATAGCGATAAAGCCGTTCAAGCCCATCGTGGCGGATAGCATGAAATCTGCCATCAGGTCGTAATTCCTCGGATCTTCCTTGATCTTCGGGGCGATCTCAACCAAGGTACTTAAAATACTTTCCGCCCAATGATCCATCAAGCGGGATTGGTCGGTCGTAGTCATATATTGCTCCATCACATGAACAAAGGTATCAGCCAAACCACAGGCCACCTGATGAGGAGGCAAGGTAAAAGTTACTTCCGGGTCAAGAATAGAGAAGATTGGATAGTTAGCATAAAAAGGATATTTCTCTTTTGTTTCACGACGGGAAATAACTGCCCCGTTATTCATCTCCGAACCGGTAGCGGGCAAAGTCAATACAGTGGCAAGAGGTACAGTATGAGTGACTGGACGTCCGGCAAGTACTAAATCCCAGGCATCACCATCATACAGGATTCCTGCGGAAATCAATTTCGTACCGTCAATAACGGAACCACCACCAACAGCCAGCAGATAATCTACTTTCTCTTCTTTTCCCAAAGCAATAGCTTTACGGAGAGTTTCAATGGCAGGATTGGGTTCGATTCCCCAGAATTCTACTGTAAAATGATTCTTCAATGCTTCCTTTACCTGATCGTACACTCCGTTTTTCTTCACGCTTCCACCGCCAAAAGTAATCATAATACGCTTGTCGGACGGTATTTCTTTAGCCAACCGAGCAATCATCCCTTTTCCCATTATCAGTTTCACGGGATTTTGAAAAATAAAATTTTCCATATCTTAGTCTATTGTTATTATTTTGGTTATTAGTCACTATCCTTGCAAAGATATATGATTTATCCGAACCCTGTCAGAATCAAGCGAAGAATTGTTGTGCCACGGAAGGAACCATAGCCGACAACCAGGGTTTCATATCCTCTGCTACCAATAACCAATACAATAATAATATAATGAAAATGGCAATAGCGATACCTACTAAAACTTTTCTCTGTTTCATAATTGTTTTTGTTTAAATATTCAATATTTATAAGAACAGTTCAGGTTGAAAATTGTTCTATATCAGAAAAATGAAGGGGAAAATGAAAAAAAGTCATTTTTTGTTTGTTGTTTCAAACAAAGTGTCTATATTTGCCCTCATAAAATTACAAAAGACAATGAGAACAATGTTAGTAAATACATATTGGTGGTGGCACCCGTTACAACTCCGACAGTCGTAAGGGAGCAGTGCTCGTATGTATATACCTCATTAAAGATATAACAGATTTGAAAGAGCCCTGTCGCAACTTGCGGCAGGGCTCTTTTTATTTGCCCATTTTCGAACAGATTTAGATAATAACATAAAAAATAGATAGGATTATGAAAAGTTTTTTAGTTGACCAGGATGGCTATTACGGAGAATTCGGTGGTGCTTATGTACCGGAAATCCTCCACAAATGTGTTGAGGAACTGACGAACAAGTACCTCGAAGTGATTGAAAGCGAAGAATTTAAAAAGGAATTTGAGCAGTTATTACGCGACTACGTAGGACGTCCTTCCCCACTCTATCTGGCAAAACGCCTTTCCGAAAAGTATGGTTGCAAGTTGTATCTGAAACGGGAAGACCTGAATCATACCGGTGCACACAAAATCAACAACACCATCGGACAAATCTTGCTGGCACGCCGCATGGGAAAGAAACGCATCATCGCCGAAACCGGAGCCGGACAACATGGAGTAGCAACAGCTACCGTCTGTGCATTGATGGATATGGAATGTATCGTTTATATGGGAAAGACGGATGTAGAACGCCAACATATCAATGTGGAGAAAATGAAAATGCTGGGAGCTACCGTTATTCCCGTTACTTCCGGAAACATGACCTTGAAAGACGCAACCAACGAAGCGATCCGCGACTGGTGTTGCCATCCTGCCGACACTTATTATATTATCGGCTCTACCGTAGGCCCTCATCCTTATCCTGATATGGTGGCACGCCTGCAATCTGTTATCAGCGAAGAAATAAAAAAACAACTGCAAGAAAAAGAAGGACGTGACTATCCGGATTATCTGATAGCCTGCGTTGGAGGAGGAAGTAATGCTGCCGGAACGATTTATCATTATATCAATGATGAACGGGTAGGCATCATTCTGGCGGAAGCCGGAGGTAAAGGAATAGAAACCGGAATGACCGCCGCCACCATCCAACTCGGTAAAATGGGAATTATCCACGGAGCGCGTACTTACGTCATCCAAAACGAAGACGGACAGATTGAAGAGCCTTACTCGATTTCCGCCGGACTGGATTATCCGGGCATTGGTCCGATACACGCCAATCTTGCCGCACAAAGACGTGCCAACGTTTTGGCAATCAATGACGACGAAGCAATAGAAGCCGCTTACGAACTGACTAAACTCGAAGGTATTATCCCTGCACTGGAATCCGCCCATGCATTAGGAGCTTTGAGAAAATTGAAGTTCAAACCGGAAGATATCGTTGTATTGACTGTTTCAGGACGAGGAGACAAAGATATTGAAACCTATTTATCGTTTAATGAACAGCAATAAGTAATTAGTAAACCATCATTCGTAATCAATAATCAAGCAATTATAGAAATGAAAACATTTAATTATACAACTCATAGCAAACAAGTGCTCGGAGATATGCATACTCCTGTCAGCATTTACCTGAAAGTGCGCGACATGTATCCGCAATCTGCATTAATGGAAAGTTCCGACTATCATGCCGGAGAAAATTCCTTGTCATTTATAGCCCTCTGTCCCCTGGCAAGTATCGGTATAAACGGCGGCATTGTCACTTCCAACTATCCCGATAACAGCCGCACGGAAGAACCCCTGACAAAAACCTTCCATGTAGAAAAGGCCATGAACCGGTTTATCAATCAATTCCAGGTGACCGGGGATAATAAGAATGTATGTGGACTTTACGGATACACGACGTTCAACGCTGTGAAATACTTCGAGCACATCCCGGTGAAAGAAAGTCACGATGAGCAAAATGACGCTCCGGATTTGCTATACATATTATATAAGTATGTCATTGTTTTCAATCATTTCAAAAATGAATTGACACTCGTTGAAATGTTGTCCGAAGGAGAAGAAAGCGGCTTACCGGAACTGGAAGCAGCCATCGAAAACCGGAATTATGCTTCTTACAACTTCTCTGTAACAGGTCCCGTTACTAGCCCTATCACCGACGAGGAGCATAAAGCCAATGTCCGGAAAGGAATCGCGCACTGTATGCGTGGAGATGTTTTCCAAATCGTACTTTCCAGAAGATTTATCCAACCTTATGCCGGAGATGATTTCAAAGTGTACCGCGCACTCCGCAGCATCAATCCTTCTCCTTATCTTTTCTACTTCGATTTCGGAGGATACCGCATCTTCGGTTCTTCACCGGAAACACATTGCAAAATCGAAGATGGTCGTGCTTACATCGATCCGATTGCCGGAACTACCCGCCGTACCGGAGATGTAGTAAAAGACCGGGAACTGACAGAAGCTTTATTGGCTGACCCTAAAGAAAATGCAGAGCATGTCATGCTGGTTGATCTTGCCAGAAACGACCTTTCCCGTAATTGTCATGATGTACGCGTACTATTCTATAAGGAACCACAATATTATAGTCATGTCATTCACCTGGTAAGCCGTGTCAGCGGTATGTTGAATGAGGGCGCAGATAAAATAAAAACGTTTATTGATACGTTTCCTGCCGGCACATTAAGCGGTGCTCCCAAAGTACGCGCTATGCAGTTAATCAGCGAAATCGAACCACATAATCGTGGAGCCTATGGTGGCTGTATCGGTTTTATCGGATTGAACGGCGAATTAAATCAGGCTATCACTATCCGTACTTTTGTAAGCCGCAACAATGAACTCTGGTTCCAAGCCGGAGGAGGTATTGTAGCACGCAGTCAGGATGAATATGAACTGCAAGAGGTGAACAACAAACTGGGAGCACTGAAAAAGGCGATTGATTTAGCTGTCAAATTAAAAAATTGAAAGCAGAGATAGTATTTGAACAACCATTTTACAATGACAATAAAAATGAAAATATTACTTTTAGATAACTACGACTCTTTCACTTATAACCTACTGCACGCAGTGAAAGAATTAGGGGCTACAGATGTAGAAGTAGTCCGCAACGACCAGATAGAGCTTGATGAAGTAGACCGATTTGATAAAATCATCCTGTCTCCCGGACCGGGCATACCCGAAGAGGCCGGACTGCTATTACCTATTATTAAAAGATATGCTCCGACCAAAAGCATTCTGGGTGTCTGCCTCGGTCATCAAGCCATCGGCGAAGCTTTCGGAGCACGTCTGGAAAATCTCAAAGAAGTATATCATGGGGTACAGACTCCGATTACCATCCTTCACCAGGATTTGCTTTTTGAAGGGTTGGGAAAAGAAATCCCTGTTGGAAGATACCATTCCTGGGTAGTCAGCCGGGAAGGTTTTCCCGATTGCCTGGAAATAACGGCAGAAAGTCAGGAAGGACAAATCATGGCAATCCGCCATAAGACCTACAATGTACATGGTATTCAGTTCCATCCCGAATCAGTATTAACTCCGCAAGGAAAAGAAATTATTAAAAACTTCTTAAACGATTAAACTTATGAAACAGATTCTATACAAACTTTTCGAACATCAATATCTGGGACGCGATGAGGCTCGCACCATTTTACAGAACATCGCACAAGGAAAATATAATGATGTACAGGTAGCCTCTTTAATTACCGTCTTTCTGATGCGTAATATCTCTGTGGAAGAATTATGCGGTTTCCGCGATGCATTGCTTGAAATGCGTATTCCGGTTGATTTAAGTGAATTTGCTCCGATAGATATCGTAGGAACCGGAGGTGATGGAAAAAATACATTTAATATTTCTACAGCTTCCTGTTTTACTGTTGCCGGAGCCGGTTTCCCCGTTGTGAAACATGGTAATTACGGAGCAACATCAGTCAGCGGTGCCAGTAATGTAATGGAGCAACACGGTGTAAAGTTCACCAGTGACGTCGATCAACTGCGCCGTAGCATGGAGAAATGTAATCTTGCCTATCTGCATGCTCCTTTATTCAATCCGGCATTAAAGGCAGTTGCTCCGGTTCGTAAAGGATTGGCAGTGCGCACTTTCTTTAATATGCTCGGTCCGTTGGTTAATCCGGTATTACCGGCCTATCAGCTTTTAGGAGTTTACAACCTCCCGTTACTTCGCCTCTATACCTATACTTATCAGGAAAGCAAGACGAAATTTGCCGTTGTTCATAGTCTCGACGGATATGACGAAATCTCTCTGACAAATGAGTTTAAAGTGGCGACCAGCGATCATGAAAAGATTTACGCTCCCGAGAGTCTCGGATTCTCCCGCTATAAGGAAACTGATCTGGATGGTGGACAAACACCGGAAGATGCAGCTAAGATTTTCGACCAGATCATGAATAACACGGCTACGGAAGCTCAAAAAAATGTAGTGGTAGTCAATTCAGCTTTCGCCATCCATGTGATTTGTCCGGAGAAGACTATTGAAGAATGTATTGCTCTCTCCAAAGAGTCATTGGAAAGTGGACACGCATTAGCTACCCTAAAAAAATTCATTGAATTGAACAGTTAATGTTTTATTTTTGCAAATCCATCATTTACAATTAATAATCCCACATCAATGAAAGATATATTATCAGAGATTATAGCAAACAAACGATTTGAAGTTGACCTGCAAAAGCAGGCTATCTCCATCGAGCAATTACAGGAAGGTATCAGCGAAGTTCCGACCTCTCGTTCTATGAAGCAGGCATTAGCCTCGTCTGCATCGGGTATTATCGCTGAATTCAAGCGTCGGTCTCCATCCAAAGGATGGATAAAGGAAGAAGCATGCCCGGAAGAAATTGTTCCCTCCTATGCAGCAGCAGGAGCTTCTGCCCTTTCCATCCTCACCGACGAGAAATTTTTCGGAGGAAGCCTGAAGGACATCCGCACTGCACGTCCTTTGGTAGAGATCCCCATTCTTAGGAAGGACTTCATCATTGACGAATACCAGCTTTATCAAGCCAAAATTATCGGTGCCGATGCCGTACTTCTTATCGCAGCCGCATTAGAACCGGAGAAATGTAATGAACTTGCAGAAAAAGCTCATGAACTAGGTCTGGAAGTTCTTCTGGAGATTCATAGCTCCGAGGAATCAATATACATCGACAAGAAAATAGATATGGTAGGAATCAACAATCGTAATCTGGGTACTTTCTTCACTGATGTAGAAAACTCTTTCCGCTTGGCCGGACAGCTTCCCCAAGATGCTGTATTGGTATCCGAAAGCGGCATCTCCGATCCGGAAATAGTAAACCGACTTCGGGCAGCCGGATTCCGTGGATTCCTGATCGGTGAAACATTTATGAAAACACAGCAACCGGGAGAAACTTTACAGAATTTCCTGCAAGCAATCCAATAAACTAATTATTCAAAACGGACAGCCCTATGATTAACGGAAAAATTATCAAAGTATGCGGTATGCGTGAAGCTGAAAACATACAGGACGTAGAGTCTATCGAAGGCATAGATATGCTGGGATTCATCTTCTATCCTAAATCTCCCCGATATGTCTACGAGCTTCCGGCTTACTTGCCCATTCATGCCCGGCGTGTCGGAGTTTTCGTCAACGAAGACAAGCAGACAATCAGCATGTATGCTGATCGTTTCGGACTGAATTATGTACAGCTCCACGGAAATGAATCACCGGAATACTGCCGGTCCTTACATTCCACTGGATTGAAAATCATCAAGGCCTTTTCAGTAGACCGTCCCAAAGATTTGAGAAAGGTATATGACTACGAAAAAGTCTGTGATCTTTTTCTGTTCGATACCAAATGCGAACAATATGGTGGTTCGGGAAATCAATTCGACTGGAGCATCCTGGATATGTACAATGGACATGTACCCTTCCTATTGAGCGGAGGCATTAACTCATACAGTGCCAATGCCCTGAAAGAGTTTAAACATCCCCGGCTTGCCGGATACGATCTCAACAGCCGTTTTGAATTGAAACCGGGAGAAAAGGATCCGGAGCGTATCCGGACATTTTTAAACGAATTAAAATCATAATCTAAAAATTCCAACGTCATGAATAGAATTAATCAACTTTTCAATAGCAACAAGAAAGACATACTTTCTATTTATTTTTGTGCCGGTACTCCTACTTTGGATGGTACCGCTGATGTAATCCGCACGCTCGAAAAGCACGGAGTGAGTATGATTGAAGTCGGCATTCCTTTCAGTGATCCGATGGCAGATGGCATTGTTATTCAGAATGCCGCTACGCAGGCATTGCGCAATGGTATGTCTCTAAAACTTCTTTTTGAACAATTACGGGATATTCGCAAGGACGTAAAAATCCCACTTGTGCTTATGGGATATTTAAACCCAATCATGCAATTCGGATTTGAGAATTTCTGCCGTAAATGTGTGGAATGTGGTATCGACGGCGTCATTATTCCTGATCTCCCTTTCCGTGATTACCAAGAACATTATCGTATCATTGCCGAACGCTATAACATCAGAGTGATTATGCTCATCACACCGGAAACCAGCGAAGAACGGGTACGCGAGATAGATACACATACCGACGGATTTATTTATATGGTTTCATCAGCAGCAACCACCGGAGCGCAACAAGATTTCAACGAACAAAAACGGGCTTACTTCAAAAAGATTGAAGGTATGCATCTGAACAATCCGTTGATGGTGGGATTTGGTATCTCCAATAAAGCAACATTCCAAGCAGCTTGCGAACACGCTTCCGGAGCTATCATCGGCAGTAAGTTCGTCACTCTGCTCGAAGAAGAAAAAGACCCGGAAAAGGCGATTACCAGACTGAAAGAAGCCCTGAAGTAAGAGCCTCGGATGAAAATCTCCGCAGGCCGCAGGGCTATTTCCGCAAACCGTGGGGCTATTTCTGCAAGCCGTGGGGAGGCTGTACTTCACCCGTGGGACGAGCAGAGACAAGCCGTGAGCTGAACAAAAACAAGACGTGGACTGAACAGGATCGAGGCGTGGGCTGACAATCTCGTTGCCCCTGTCATTCACCGAATCCGAAGTCCGAACAACAACAGCAGCAGTCTTCCTTTCCTCGCCAATATTGCTGCTGTTGTTTACAACAGTAGTAATATTTCTCTTCTACTCTACTCTCTTGGGTTTCATTCGGTTTTTGCCCTTTATCCATCGGCGTTTCAGAGTTTTTTTCCACTGCACTTTTTTCCACTGGTTTTTGTATACTATTAACCACTGATTTGCTGTAGTCATTCTTTGCACACAGATACAGCAACAACACATAAATCCCTACAAGTTGCACTCCCCCTATCTGATACATCATGACGCTCAAATTGTCGCCTGCCCAAAAACAGATTTCTAACGGAAAATACCGGTCATTTTTCATTTTCTCTTTCGTTTTTTATTTAAAGCCGGACACTTCGTCCAACCTGCCCCAAAGATGGGGACATTTTTTCATACTACATATCGCAAAAATGCAACATAGATATTTTTTATAGTCTTGTCCTTCCAACTTTATATAATTCGTCGTTTAGCACTCATTATTCGCATTTAATCCGTATCTTTGCCAATGTTTTAACAGTAATTCAACAATTATGAGAGCAGAAACTCCTTCCGTTTTGTTAATTTACACGGGTGGGACTATCGGAATGATAGAGAATCCGGAAACAGGTGCCTTAGAAAATTTCAACTTCGATCATTTGCTTAAGCACGTCCCCGAACTGAAAAGATTCAACTACCGCATTTCCTCCTACCAATTCGATCCCCCTCTCGACTCTTCGGACATGGAACCTGCTTACTGGGCAAAACTGGTAAAGATCATCAATTACAATTATGATTATTTCGATGGTTTCGTCATCCTTCACGGAACAGACACAATGGCTTACACTGCCTCTGCACTAAGTTTCATGCTCGAAAATCTAAGCAAACCTGTCATCCTCACAGGTTCCCAGCTCCCGATCGGGACTTTGCGCACAGACGGAAAGGAAAACCTCATCACAGCCATCGAAATTGCAGCAGCTAAAAATCCGGATGGTACAGCCATTGTTCCGGAGGTTTGTATTTTCTTTGAGAATCATTTGATGCGTGGCAACCGTACCACCAAAATCAATGCGGAGAATTTCAATGCTTTCCGCTCTTTCAATTATCCGCCATTGGCACGGGTAGGTATCCACATTAAATATGAGCCTAATCTCATTCGAAAACCAGACCCGACAAAACCGTTAAAGCCGCATTACCTGTTTGACACCAATGTAGTTATTCTAACGCTTTTTCCGGGCATTCAAGAGAGTATCGTGACTTCTCTGCTTCATGTTCCGGGATTGAAAGCGGTTGTCATGAAAACCTTCGGTTCGGGAAATGCTCCGCAAAAAGAATGGTTCATCCGCCAACTAAAGGAAGCTACCGATCGTGGAATTATCATTGTCAACATTACACAATGTGCCTCCGGAGCAGTAGAAATGGGACGTTACGAAACAGGAATGCATCTTCTGGAAGCAGGTGTAATCAGTGGATATGACAGTACCCCCGAATGTGCCATAACAAAGCTCATGTTTTTATTGGGACATGGATTACCCAACAAGGATATCCGATATAAAATGAACTCCTGCTTAATAGGAGAAATCACCAAGTCTTAAGTTAAATCCATCTATTGTAACCCCCTGATTTTCATTTTAAACAGTTGTATAAAAGTGAAAATCAGGGGATTTCTCTTCATCATCATCAAGACCGAATCAAACCTAAAAGAGCCAAAGAAGAACCAAAACGGAAGTATAGTTGTTTTCACTCCATAAAATAACAGAAAAAACATTTCCAATAAAAGATATGCAGTTATTTTTGTGATGGATTTGGTTACAAACAATCAAGCAATAATACATTATGATGAAGAAAACAATTCAATTTGTACCCATCATTGCAATAGCGATGGCAGGTACTATGTCTAGTTGTGTTGACTCTGGAAAGGATCTCTATGATCCGTCTTACGAAACACCTAACCCGATGGGAGATGGCTTTGCTGCTCCCGATGATATCGATTGGAACATGATAACCACTAAAAATGTCTCGGTCGAAGTGAAAGATGAAGAAGGAGGACTATTTGCTTATTTAGTTGAAATATATGCAGAAGATCCTTTGACTAATGAAAGCGCTTCCGTGCTCGCTGCAAGGACAGCTAATAAAGAAAACAACTTTAAATTTACAACCGCTGTCAGTCTGCTGCCAACTCAAAAGGGTATTTATGTGAAGCAAACCGACCCTAGAGGACGTGAACAGGTATATCAGTTCGATGTGCCGGAAAACAGTGATAATATTACCTGTAAACTCTATTATGCAGGATCTACTGCACAAAATAGAGCGTTGATGAGTCGTGCCGCTGCTACAAGAGGCCTTTCATTTGAAAAGCCGGATTACTATTCCATACCTGCTAATGCAAAAGAAGTGACTGAAATGTCAGGAACCACTTTGCTGCGTGATGCTTCTTACAAAATCACCTCTGACTATGCCGGCACATTCAAGTTTGACGGTTATGACGGTGAAATTGCAACCAAAGTTTATGTAGATGCTAAATGGACGATTCCCGCAACATTCCAATTCCAAAACGGTATTGAAATCATTGTGATGAATAATGCTAAAATTGAAGCATCAGGAACCATGACGTTCATTAGAAACTCCATGTTGACCATTATGGAAAAGGGAGAAGTGAATGCAGAGGATATATCATTCACCAATGGAGCGCCTGCTGCATTAAGAAACTGGGGTGCACTGACTGTAGCGAACACAATGACACTACATTCCGGTGCAACACTCTACAACAAAGGAACCATAACCAGCAAGAATATCTCAATCAATTCCAATACGAAAATTGTAAATGACAATAAAATCAGTTTGGAAGGAGAATTAAATCTGCCGTCTAATTTCTCTTTGGAAAATAACGGAGAGATTTATGGAGAGAAATTAATTGCAAATTCCGACGCTGTTGCTACCAACAACAACATCATGAAGTTTACAACCATCAGTCTCACCAATACGACTGTCAACAACGCTTGTAGCATGGAAGCAACGACTTCTTTCTATGCCAACGGAGCGACGTTTAACTTTACTCAAGGATATTTGAAAGCTCCTAAAATGGAGTTTGTTAATGGAACAGTAAATTTAAGTGATGGTTCTATGCTGGATGCTACGACAAGTATCAGCATACCTCCCGGTTATGCCAAGTTTTATGGAAAAGGCGAAAATACTTCTATGATAAAATCACCGGTTATCACCGGACAAGGTTTCACATATGATGGAAATTTGGTTATTGAATGTGACAGCCACGTTGAAAAGAACCAATGGTGGGAAAACTTCCATGTACTGAATGGCGCATACTTCACCAAAATGGGAGACTCTAAAGTCATCATCGATGTTTGTACAGGAATTAAAAATGGTGGAAATGAAGGAGGAGATCCTGAAGATCCTAAGTTCCCGATCATCATGGATGATAATCGCAATTATGCTTATCTGTTTGAAGACCAATGGCCTTTATATGGGGATTACGATATGAACGACCTTGTTCTGATTATCAAGGAAAGAAAGATCTCCATCAATAAGAGCAATAAGGCAGAAGAGTTCACGTTAAGTCTTGATTTATCGGCTGGCGG
>ENA-OPSD01002166-OPSD01002166.1-human-gut-metagenome-genome-assembly--contig:-NODE-2166-length-12318-cov-3.223273_pt1 | contig 12318 bp, 9 predicted proteins | sample MGYA00241453_ERZ501898 | MGnify/ENA primary metagenome ERZ501898 (study PRJEB25962, sample SAMEA2042226) | human gut metagenome | biome: human gut; feature: human-associated habitat; material: faeces... | reverse complement strand
TTGAAGAAAGATTTTGATCAAGGTGATTATATAAAAAGAATATATTGTTTGGATTTGGAGGAATTATGAAATTTATACATTTAGCGGATTTACATTTAGGTAAAATTATTTATCAAAATAATCTATTAGATATTCAAATTGATTTATTAAATCAAGTGATGAATTATATGGTTCAAAAAAAAATAGATACTTTAGTAATTGCTGGAGATGTTTATGATCGTGCGATTGCCTCTAAAGAAAGTATAGTTGCTTTAAATCATTTTTTAGAAGCAATGATTTTACATTATCATAAAAAAGTATTGATCATTTCAGGAAATCATGATAGCAGTGAAAGACTTGATTTTGCAAGTTCTTTACTTCAAAGTCAAGGTTTGTATATTGTTTCTTATCCTGAAAAAGAAATAAGACCAATTGAAATAGAAGGTGTTTATTTTTATTTGGTTCCTTTTTTTAAACCTTCTTATATACGTTATTTATATGAAAAAGATGATTTAAAAACGTATCAGGATGCTTTTGCATATTATTTAAGTCAACAAACATTTGTTGAAGACCATCCTAAAGTTCTTGTAACACATCAATTTATTGCGGGAAATAAAGAAGTGATTAGAAGTGAAAGTGAAGTAATTCTTTCCGTGGGTGGTAGTGAAATTATTGATGTTGATTTATGTAAAGATTTTGATTATGTAGCTTTAGGTCATATTCATGCAAGTCAAAAAATTAAATATGATTATGTAAGATATGCAGGAAGTTTAATGAAGTATTCATTTGATGAAGTTCATCAAAAAAAAGGAATGGTTGAAGTAACTATTGATGAAACTGGGGTTTCTACGCAAATTATTCCTTTAAAGCCACAAAAAGATCTAGTGAAGGTCGTTGGAAAATATGAAGATGTTTTACATTATCCAAATAATGAAAATGATTTTGTAGCGATAGAATTATTAGATAAACAAGTCATAGGTCATGCATATGATTTTTTAAAAGAAAAATACCCTTATTTATTACAAATTACTTATCAATCACTAGAAAAACTTAAAACAAATCAAACAGCTTCTTCCTTAGATGTTGAAAAACAATCTCCAATAGAAATATTTAAAGAATTCTATGAAAAAATGAAAGGTGAAGCAATGAGTCAAGAAAGTGAAGAAATTATTCAACAATTACTAGAGGAGGTAAGTGAAGATGATGCCCATTAGCCTTACATTGTCAGCGTTTGGACCTTATCCAGATACAATCACAATCGATTTTGAATCATTTCAAGAAGATGGTCTCTTTTTAATTACAGGGCCTACAGGTAGTGGAAAAACGATGATTTTTGATGCCATGATCTTTGCCTTATATGGTAAAACAAGTGGTCAAATTAGACAAACAGACAGTTTAAGGTGTGATCATGCCTTAAATGAAATTCCTACTTTTGTTGAATTTTCATTTTCTTTGCATCAACAAAATTATACAATTAAAAGAAATCCTAAATATTATCTAGAAGGGAAAAAAACACCTAAACAACCTTCAGCGTTACTTACTTTACCAGATGGTAAAATGGTCGAAGGTATTAAAGAAGTCAATCAAAAAATGATTTCTTTATTAGGGGTCGATGATCAACAATTTAAACAGATTTGTATGATTGCTCAAGGAGAATTTACAAAATTGATTATGGCTTCAAGTGATGAAAGAGAAAAAGTATTAAGAGAGTTATTTCATAGTGAAACGTATCAAAAGTTAGAAGAAAAACTTAAAGTTCATTTGAAAGTATATCAAGATAAATATGATTTTTTATTGAATAAAAGGAAAGATTTGATGCAAGAATTACAAGTTGAAGATCATCAAGAATATTTATCTAAACAAACAAAACTTATCGCAAGTCAACAACAAGAATATGATGATTTAAAAAAAGATTTAGATCAAAAGAAACAACAATTACAACTCTATCGCTTGCAAAACCAACGATTAATACAATTAAAAGATTTAAAACAACAATTTCAAGATTTAAAGAAACAAGAAAATGATTATCAAGAATTAAATAAAACTGTAGATACTTTAAAAAAAGCACAAGAAACAAATTATTTATATATTTCTTATATTAAACAACAAAAGAAACTTCAAACCTTAAACTTAAGTCAAGAAGATTTTTTAAAACAATTAAAAAAACTTGAAAAAGATTATCAAGAAAAAAAGGTACAAGCAAATTCTCTTGACTACAAACAACAAACAAAAGAAAAATTACAAAACCAAATTCAAGAAACGAAACAATTAATCAATCAAATCTATCAATATCAAAATGATTATCAAAACTTACAAACTCTAAAACAACAATATAGAATGTTAGATGAAGAACATAAACTCTTTTTAAAAAAGAAAGAAAAATTTGAAAATGGGTTGCAAAGAGATCAAGAAAGAATCCAAAGCGAACAACAAGTACAATCTAAATATGAACTGATCAAACAACAATATGTTCGTTTAAACGAACAAAAAGTAAAAGTTCATCAATTGTCGGATTATTATGATCAAATACTCAAACTTAATGAAAATAAAAGTGATTTACAAGAAGACTATACAGTTGTTGAAAAACAAGTTGATCATGAAAAAATGCAATATAATCAAATGGAAAAATTGTATTTTAGAAAACAAGCAGGTATTTTTGCATTACAATTAAAAGAGGATCAACCTTGCCCTATTTGTGGCTCTTTACATCATCCTCATCCGGCACAAATTGAAAAAGAAGATATAACAAAAGAAAAATTAGATCAACAAGCTAAAAAAGTAAAACAACAAGAACATAGGTTACAAGATATCTTACAAAAAATACTCTTATCTAATCAAAAAAAGGAAATGCTTGTTAAACAAACAAAACAACTTTCAAGTGAACTTAATATTCAAGAAGAGTTATCTAAAGAAATCTTTATTAAAGAATTAGATCATTTATCAAAAGATGAAAAAAGAATGAAAAAAGAATATCTTGAATTACAAGATGAACTTAAATATATTCAAAAGCTTAAAAAGAGTGTGGCTCTTTCATTGAAAGATATGTCTACTTATGAAAGTAAAGAATTAAAACAAACACAAAGTCTAGAGAATATTCAAGTACAAATTCATCAATTATCTGGTAAATTAGATGATTCAATGCGACAATATGAAATTGGAGAAGTTAATAAAAATTATCAACAAGTTCTAAAAGAATATCGTCAACTTTCATTAGAAATAGAAACTATTCAACAGGATTATGAAAAGGTCAAAAATAAATATCTTGAAATAAAAACAAAAATTTCGTCATTGAATCAACAAATTATTCAAGAACAAGAAATATATGATGAATTAGATAATAAATATCATACTGCTTTAGATGCATTTATAAATGAAGAAGAATTTTTAAATTTAAAAACACAAATCAATCAAATCAGTATCTTAGAAAAGAAATATCAAGATTATTTAATTTCTTTAAAGAGTTTAAATGAACAAATTATTTCATTAGAAAATGAAGTCAAAGATTCAACATATGTTGATTTATCTTCTTTAAGTGAAACAATTAAAGAAATAAATCAACAATTGAGAGAAAAAAATGATGATTTAGAAAAATTAAAAATAGATTATTCATTAAAAGAAAAAATGATCAAAGATATTCAAAAAATCAATCAACAATTAAAAAAAGATGAAGATACTTATCAAAGATATTTAGATCTTTATAATCTAGCAAGTGGTAAAAATAATGCAAGAGTGTCGATTGAAAGATATGTACTAGCAACTTATTTTGAAAATATGTTGATTTATGCCAATGTGATCATGAAACAATTGAGTCAAGGAAGATATCAATTATTAAGAAAAGATGATGCAGGTAAAGGAAGAAGTCAGCAAGGGTTAGAATTAGATGTTTTTGATCAAGAAAGTGGAAATATTAGAAGTATTAAGACACTTTCTGGTGGGGAATCCTTTAAAGCAGCTTTATCTCTTGCTTTAGGACTTTCAAGAATGGTTCAAGATTATGCTGGAGGAATTGAATTAAATACGCTTTTTATTGATGAAGGGTTTGGTTCTTTAGATAGTCAATCATTAGATCAAGCAATGAATTGTTTGATGGAATTGCATCATGAAAATAAATTAATTGGAATCATCTCACATGTTAGTGATTTAAAAGATCGTATTGAACGACAACTTGTAGTTGAAAGAAAACAAAAACAAAGTGTGATTCAGATGATCTAATCTTGCTTGTTTATCATTTCTATAGTAAAATAGAGAAGCATTTTAGAGGAGGAAAAAAGATGGCAAATAACAAGAAAAATGAAGCTATTACTGCTAGAGATGTTGATTTTGCTAAATGGTATACAGATGTATGTCGTAAAGCAGAATTAATGGATTATAGCGATGTGAAAGGATTTATTATTTATCGTCCGTATGGTTATGCAATGTGGGAACAAATTCAAAAACATATGGATCAAAAATTCAAAGAATTAGGACATGAAAATGTTTATATGCCGATGTTGCTCCCTCAATCTTTATTACAAAAAGAAGCTGATCACGTAGAAGGATTTGCACCAGAATGTGCTGTTGTAACAAAAGGTGGATTAGATGATTTAGATGAAAACTTAATTATTCGTCCAACATCTGAAACATTATTTTGTGAACATTATGCAAAAATTGTAAATTCTTACCGTGATTTACCAAAACTATATAATCAATGGTGTTCCGTTGTACGTTGGGAAAAGACAACAAGACCATTTTTACGTGGTTCTGAATTCTTATGGCAAGAAGGTCATACAATTCATGCTACTGAAGAAGAAGCAAGAAAAGAAACTTTACAAATGTTAGAAGTTTATCGAAGTACAGCACAAGATCTACTTGCAATTCCAATGGTCACTGGTCGTAAAACTGAAAGTGAAAAATTTGCAGGGGCTGAAGAAACTTATACAATGGAAGCTTTAATGCATGATGGAAAAGCTTTACAATCAGGAACATCACATTACTTTGGACAAGGTTTTGCGAAAGCTTTTGATGTTAAATTCTTAAATAAAGATAATAAACAAGAATATGTTTATCAAACTTCTTGGGGAGCATCAACACGTTTACTTGGAGCAATCATTATGGTTCACGGAGATGATAATGGACTTGTTTTACCACCAAGAGTGGCACCAATTCAAGTGATGATTGTTCCAGTTATGCAACATAAAGAAGGTGTTTTAGATAAGGCTTATGAAATTGAAAAACAATTAAAAGCAGCTGGACTTCGTGTTAAAGTGGATGCTAGTGATAAAACACCAGGTTATAAATTTGCAGATGCTGAAATGAGAGGAATTCCATTAAGACTTGAAATTGGACCTAAAGATATTGAAAAAGGACAATGTGTCTTAGCTAAAAGATTAGATGGTACAAAAGAAACATATGCTTTAAATGAAGAATTACCAAATACAATTCATCAATTATTAGATCAAATTCATGATGAAATGTATGCAAAAGCATTGAAATTTAGAGATGAAAACATTAGAACTGCGAAAACATATGATGAATTTAAAGAAATCTTAAATACTAAAGCAGGATACATTCGTATGATGTGGTGTGAAGATGATGCTTGTGAAGCTAAAATCAAAGAAGAAACAGGTGCTACATCAAGATGTATCAAAGAAGATGAAGAACCATTTGGAGATGTTTGTCCAATTTGTGGTAAACCAGCTAAAAAAGTTGTTTACTTTGCAAAAGCTTATTAATTTGTATAAAGGAGTAATCGTTAAGATTGCTCTTTTTTATTTTATCAAGCTTTTTATAGAGAAAATTTACATAAATGTGTATAATGGACTCATAAGAATCATTTGAGTAGATAGGTAGAAGTAATGAATAAAGAAGAAGTTGTTCAATTAAATAAATTAAAAAGAAAAACAGGCCTATTTTTTATTATAGTGATGGGTGTCATGTTGATTTGTTTTATTTTTTTAATTCAATTTGAAGTAAATAAAGAAAAAATAAGTGCAAGTTATACTGCAGAAGATACTGTTCGAAAAATAGAAACACAACTTGGAAGATATTTAGAAAATTCTGAAATGTTTAAAAATATTATATCTTCAAAACATACAATCAGTGATGAACAGTTTAATCAGCTTGCAAGTTATATGAAAAAAAATAAAAATGTTATTGAAGCATATGAATTAGCACCTAATGGGATTATTGAAAAGGCCTATCCATTAAAAGGAAATGAAAAAGTGATAGGTATGAATACGTTGGAACTTCCTGAACGTCAAAAAGAAGCGAATATTGCTAGAAAAAGTGGAGAATATACAATTGCTGGTCCATATGAATTAAAACAAGGTGGTACAGGGGCTTTATTGTTTGACCCTATTTATATAAATGATGGAAATGAAAAGAAATTTTGGGGATTTTCTATTCTTGTTTTAAATTGGGATGCTTTTTTAGAAGAATTAGAAGTAGATAAATTAGAAGATGCCACTTATCATTTTAAAGTTTGGAAAGAGGGCAACAATGGAAAACATGTGACAATTATGTCATGTGGTCATAGTTCTTTAAATCATACATTAAGTGTTGCTTGTGAAGTACCTAATGATACATGGTATTTTGAAATTGTTCCTTTTCAAGGTTGGATACCAATGTCTTATAAGATATTTGGAAGTATTGTAAGTGTTTTGGTAGCTATTTTGTTATCAATGGGTTATTGGCAAATTATTTTAAGACGTGAAAAAGAAGCTGTTTATGCAAAACAAATTGAAAAAGTGGCTACTGAAGCACAACATGCCAATCAGGCAAAGACAAGATTTTTATTTAATATGTCTCATGATATTCGTACACCAATGAATGCAATTATTGGCTATACACAATTATTAGAAAATAATTTAGATAATAAAAAACAGGCATTGGATTATATTTCAAAACTTAAATCATCAAGTACGATTTTACTTTCTTTGATTAATTATATTCTTGAAATGACACAAATAGAAAGTGGTAAATTAGATTTAAAAAAGGAAATAGGAGATTTAGATGATTTAGTTAAAAATATAAATGTTGTAGTTGAACCGCTAATTAAAGAGAAAAAATTGCATTATTCCTATCATTTGGAGATTAAGCATCATCATATTATTTGTGATAAAACTAAATTAAGAGAGATTGTTTTAAATATTCTTTCTAATGCGATTAAATATACACCAGAAGGTGGAAATGTTGAATTATTGATCCAAGAAATTTCATTTGAAAATAATAAAGTAAAATATCATTTTATAATTATAGATAATGGAATAGGAATGAAAGAAGATTTTTTACCACATATTTTTGAAGAATTTGCTAGAGAAAAAACAAGTACAGAAAGTAAAGTACCTGGAGTAGGATTAGGACTTCCTATTGTTAAATCTCTTATAGATATGATGAATGGAACAATTCAAGTAGAAAGTAAGTTAAATAAAGGAACAAAGTTTACTGTAGAACTTTCGTTTTTAACTTCTTTACAAGTTGAAAATGTCAATGAAAGAAATACATCAACACTTGATTTTTCAGGAAAACATATTCTTCTTGTAGAAGATAATGAATTAAATGCGGAAATTGGAATAGAACTTTTAAATACTTTTAAAGTAATTATAGATTTAGCTAAAAATGGAGAAGAATGTATAAAAATATTAGAAAAGATGCCAGAAGGATATTATGATCTTATTTTAATGGATATCCAAATGCCAATTATGGATGGTTATGAAGCAACAAAAATAATTAGAAGTTTTAATAATAAAAATGCTCAAATTCCAATTATTGCGATGACAGCAAATGCTTTTGAAGAAGATAGAAAACATGCTTTACAACTTGGAATGAATGAACATCTTGCTAAACCAGTTGATATAGAAAAATTAAAAGATGTACTTACAAAATATTTTAATCATGAAAAGAGGGAGAAATGATGAAAAAATAAACCATATTTTAAATAAATGTGGATGCATTTTTATAGGTTTTATCCTGGTTTTTTCATTATTTTCAATTCCTGTACGAGCAAATGAAGGAAAAATACGTGTAGGGTGGTAGGAAGATTCTTATCATATTACAGGGAAAAAAGGGAAGCGTAGTGGTTATGGATATGAATATGAACAAGCTGTTGCAGGAACGGGTTTAGGAATGCCGATTGTAAAAAACTCGTTGATGTGATGGGTGGTACGATTGATGTAGAAAGTGAATTAGGAAAGGGAAGTAAGTTTACAGTTGTTTTAAAACATCACCTTGCTGATGAAAAATATTACGCGCAAGTAAATGAAGATTTGTCTTTGTTGAATGCAAATAAAAATATTCGGGGGAAACATATTTTACTTGCAGAGAAAAATGATTTGAATGCTGAAATTACGATTACTCTTTTAGAAGATATAGGATTAATAGTTGAGCGTGTTGAAGATGGGATTCAATGTGTGGCTAAAATGGAACAAATTCCTGCTAAAAGCTATGATTTGATTTTAATGGATATTCAAATGCCTCATATGGATGGTTATAAGGCAACACAAACTATTCGTCAATTGTCAAATAAAGACAAAACCACGATTCCTATCACCGCTTTAACAGCTAATGCCTTTGAGGAAGATAGAAAAAAGGCGGTTGCTCAAGGGATGAATGGACATATATCAAAACCAATAGATGTTGATAAGATAGAAAAAGTTCTTCTTTCAATTCTTAAATAACACAATATAAAAGAAGTATATATTCGATATATATTTCTTTTTTTATTGACAATAAATATAAAATATCCTATAGTTGATGTGTCAACTATAGGAGGAAATATGAATTTATCACGCTTAATTTCTATTCTTCATAATCAAAAAAATAGTTATATGAATGTCCAACTTAAAGAGTTTGGTTTATCTCATGGACAAGCGATTACTTTAAAAATTATTTATGAAGAAAATAATATCAAACAAGAAGATTTAAATAAAAGATTACAAATTGATAAAAGCGCAGTTACGAGAATTTTAAAAACATTAGAAGATAAGGGATTTATTATTAAAAAAACTTCAAAAGAAGATAAAAGAAATCATGTTTTGTCTTTAACTTCTAAGGGAAAAGAATTATATCCTAAAATTAAAGATGTTATTAAAGAGACAACAGAGATGATGATTAAAGATATTGATCAAAATGAGCTTATTCTTTTAGAAGAACTTTTATTAAAAATGAAAATGAATTTGGAGGATACGTATGAAAAATGATGATAAGATGGGGACTAAAAATATATTACCTTTATTAGTAGAATTTTCAATTCCAGCTATTATCGGAATGCTTGTTAATGCAATTTATAATATTGTTGATCGTATGTTTATTGGAAATGCTCCAGAATTGGGAGCAATTGGTTTAGCAGGAATTAGTATTTGTTATCCTGTAACTCTTGTTTTAATGGCCATTTCTTTAATGATTGGAATGGGTGGAGCCACTCGTTTTTCAATAGCATTAGGTCAAGGTAAAAAGGAAGAAGCTGGAAAGTATATGGGAAATGGTCTAACTTTAACAATTATTTTAGGCCTAGTCTTTATGATTTTAGGAAATGTTTTTTTAGCACCAATGTTACGTTTATTAGGTGCTTCAAAAACTGTTTTGCCTTATGCTGAAAATTATTTAAGTATTATTTTATATGGTGCTGTTTTTCAATGTATTGCAATGGCAGGAAATAATTTTTCTAGAGCTCAAGGAAATCCTAAAAATGCCATGATTTCACAATTGATCGGAGCAGGGTTTAATATTTTATTTGACTATATTTTAATTTGTATTTTCCATATGGGAATGCAAGGAGCTGCTTTTGCAACGATTGGTGGACAGTTTTTAAGTGCTTTATGGCAACTTGCATTTTTATTTGGAAAAAGAACGATTATTCCTTTAAATGCAACTTTATTGAAATTACAGTTGAATATTTCAAAACAAATTATTCAAACAGGAATACCTGCATTTTTAATGCAAATATCGAATAGTGTTTTAAATATTATTTTGAATGCGTCTCTTGTTAAATATGGTGGAGATTTAGCGTTAAGTGCTATTGGTATTGTTACAAGCATTCAAACACTTATTTTGATGCCAATTACTGGTTTGATGCAAGGTCAACAACCATTGATTTCATATAATTATGGTGCTTTAAAAATGGAGCGTGTTAAAGAAACATTAAAATATGCAATTATAGGTGCTACAATGATTGCTTTGATTGGTTTTATCGCAGTACAATTTTTTACAAAAAGTATTGTCTATATGTTTAATGATGAAGCAGATGTTGTAAAATTATGTAGCCATGCTTTACATATTTGGTTTATGTGTTTACCGCTTATTGGTGCACAAGTAATGTGTGCAAACTATTTTCAAGCGATTGGTAAGATAAAAATATCAAGTGTTTTAAATTTATTGAGACAAATTATTATTTTAATTCCTTGTATCATAATTTTTTCATCGATTATAGGTTTAGATGGTATTTTTATAGCTGTCCCTGTTGCGGATCTATCAGCGTTTATTATTACTGTTTTATTATTAAAAAATGCCTTAAAAAAAGAAGCCTGAGCTTCTTTTTAATTATATCTTTTTACAACGAATCGATTCAATAACAGGTTGATTTTCTTTTTTTACAGTTCCATTATTATCTTCTACTTTTACATCTTTACAAATTTGATCAACAATGTCCATGCCTTCATAAACATAACCAAAAACAGCATATTGACCATCCAAATAAGTAGAATCACTTTGAACAATAAAGAATTGTGAAGAAGCACTATCATTATCTTGACTTCTTGCCATAGAAAGAGCTCCACGTGTATGACTTAAAGGATTTTTTACCCCATTATCTGAAAATTCTCCCTTAATTGTTTCTTTACTTCCACCAGTGCCATCTCCTTTAGGATCTCCACCTTGAATCATGAAACCATCAATAATACGATGAAAAGTTAAACCATCATAAAACTTTTCTTTACTTAACTTTACAAAGTTTGTTACTGTAATTGGTGCTGTATCAGCATCAATTTCAGCATAAATTGTTCCATAATCTTTAACTTTAATTTCAACTTGATAATTTCCTGATAAAGTTTTTGTTTTTTTAGTTGCTTTTTCTGTTGTTGTTTTAGAAGAACATCCAGCAATGGAAACAACAGTCATTAAAACTAAAAGTACTTTTAGCATTTTTTTCATTCATTTCACCTCTTTCAATATTATAACAAATATGAATTATGAAAAAAAGATACTCAATAAGACTTGATTGTGCTAAAATACATGAAAGAGGTTTTAAAGATGAGAGAAAAAAGAATTGTATTAGTAAATGATGTAACAGGATTATCAAGATGTTCAGTAGCCTGTCAATTGCCAATTATTTCAGCTATGGGAATTGAAACAGCTTTTGTACCAACAGCAATTTTATCTATCAATACATATCATAAAGATTTCTTTTTTGATGACTATACATCAAAGATGAATGATTATATTGAAACATATAAAAAAATGAATATTGATTTTGATGGAATATGCAGTGGCTTTTTAGGATCTGCGAAACAAATAGAAATAGTAAAAGAATTTTTTAAAGATTTTAAAACAGAAAAAAACTTTATTTTAGTAGATCCAGTCATGGGTGATCATGGGAAACTTTATCCGACTTATACGCAAGAAATGCAAGAAAAAATGAGAGAACTCATGCCTTGTGCGACAATTGTTACACCTAATCTAACAGAATTGTGTGCTTTGATTGATGAAGCTTATCATGAAACAAGTAATGAGCAAGAACTTAAGCGCATGTGTGAAAAATTAAGTCAAATGGGTCCAAAAATGATTGTAGTAACGGGTATTTCTATTGGTCATCAAATTTTAAATTTTGTTTATGATCATGGAAAAGTTGAAAAAATCTATGTGAAACGTATTGGAGAAGATCGTAGTGGTACAGGAGATGTTATTTCTGCAGTAATTGCAGGAAGCTATTTGAAAGAGCAAAATTTTGTATGCGCTTTTTTTTGCTTTTTTCTTTTCCCTATATGCTGTTTTGGATGTGGTCAGTGGGTATCTGGATCTCGGAATTTCAAAACTTGGCGTTTATTGTTCGCGGCTCCCAGAATGTCATCTATATGATGACAAATCTGCTGTTTGTGGCGGGTGCGATTTATCTGTTTGGTAAGCATACACTGACGCTGACGGTCGTGGGTATGACAGTCGCAAACGGCCTTGTGGCTCTGCAAGTCGCAGCTCGGGCGGGCATCGGGACTTTTATCTCGGAGTACATCCGTCTGCTCGTCACATTCGCAGACGACACTGGTAGTGCAATGCGTTCGATGGAACTGCATGATATGGTCTATGGCTGGGGGGTTTGTGCCGTTTACTATCTTATCCACAAAGAAAAAAATTGGAAGATTCAGATTTTTT
>ENA-OPSD01002148-OPSD01002148.1-human-gut-metagenome-genome-assembly--contig:-NODE-2148-length-12426-cov-4.226012_pt1 | contig 12426 bp, 8 predicted proteins | sample MGYA00241453_ERZ501898 | MGnify/ENA primary metagenome ERZ501898 (study PRJEB25962, sample SAMEA2042226) | human gut metagenome | biome: human gut; feature: human-associated habitat; material: faeces... | reverse complement strand
ATTCTCGGATAAGTTTCTTAGCTTTGTTCGCTCGTTTTCCTTGTAATTTGCAACTAAATACTGTGATTATTTGAACCAAATCTTCAACAAGTTCCTGCTGTTCAGATTTTTCAATATTATCAATCTATTGTTCCAAATCATCTTTTTGTTTATGGCTGGAAACGCAACAATATCCAATTGTAATGCGGTTTTTAGGATTTATATTTATTACCTGGTTGAGTTGCTCATCAGAATAATATCTATAGCCACTTACTCCTTTCAATAATATTCCACTCTAATATCTTATAAAACTCAACATCCACTTATATGATTTTACAATTTATGTTTAACTGTTAATAACCTCCACTGTCTTTGTGAACTGCTTTCTTCCCACAACTGCCCTGCTGAACATTATTATGCGTTCACTTCTGATTATATGATCTGGAATGGATGCTCGATTGGATCTGTAAGTACATCCAGCACTGGAAGCTTCTTCTCAAAGAACTGCTTCATATCTTCAATAAAAATATATTCTGTGCCATAATGTCCTGCATCAATTACTGCAAGCCCCTGCTCTACTGCATCAATTCCATCATGATGACCGATATCTCCTGTTACAAGAACATCTGCCCCCTTCTCGAGAGCAACTGCAATCGAGCTCTTTCCTGATCCCGGAGAAATTGCAAGACGATGTACTTTCTTCTGCATATCTCCAAATACTTTCAGACTTCCAAGTTCAAGTCTGTGTTTCACATAGACACAGCACTCTTCCAATGTCATATCTTTCTCCAGATTACCGATTCTTCCGATTCCTTCCGGATTCCCTTCTTCATCTGTATAGGTAACATCTAACACTTCCCCATTCTGAAGATCCATGATCTTTCCGGACAGTTCTGCCATACCAAGCACATCATAATTCGTATGCATTGCATAATAGGAAATGTCATTCTGAATCAGCTTCACAATTCTTCTTGTAATAAAATCTTCATCCGTCACTTTCTTTACTGCTGAGAATAAAAGCGGGTGATGTGTGATCAGCATGTCCGCGCCTTCCTTGATCGCACGGTCGATCACAACATCTGTTGCATCCAGTGCCAGATAAATTCTGGACACCTCTTTCTCTGAACGTCCTGCAAGCAGTCCTACATTGTCAAATCCCAAAGCTGCTGTTCGCGGGAATGTTGCCTCTATTACCTGTATAATCTCTTTACACTGCATAATATTTCATCCCTTTCTCTGCTTCTACAAGTTCCTGTTCCAATTCTTCTTTTCTCTGACGAATCCGGTCAGAATCTTTCGCTTTCAATCCTTCTAAAATACCTTGATAAATGCGTATCTCTCTTTCCAGATACTCTCTGAGTACCGGATGTTGTTTCTCCAGCAAAAGCTTTCCATATTTTAACTGAACCGTATCCCAGCACTTTACTTCTGTATCTTCGCCTGCTGTATCAGCTACCGGTGGTCTTACCTTCATCATAGGATAATATTTTCCATCTTCACAGACCATATCTTCTTCCAGAAATTCATATCCCTTCTCAAGAAGAAATGCCCGCACTTTCTCAATCTCTGACTGTGGCTGAAGGATACACTCCTCAAGCTTTCGCACCACTTCCGCTCCTTCTGTCAGGATCCGGATCACAAGTCCGCCTCCCATTCCTGCGATGACCGCAGACTGGACTTCTCCCGGCTGTAATGCCTGAAATCCATTGGAAAGTCTCGTCTCTATCTCTGCTTCAAGTCCATTCTCGCGGATATGTTCCTCTGCTCGCTGCAATGGTCCTTCATTGACATCAAGTGCAACTGCTTCTGTAATCTTCTTCTGCTGTGTCAGATAAATCGGAATATATGCATGATCCGTTCCAATGTCCGCTAATTTATAATGGGCGGTCACAAGATCTGCGACCGCCTGTAATCTTTTCGATAATTCCATCATTAATCCAGATAATCCCTCAGTTTTCTGCTTCTGCTTGGGTGACGGAGCTTACGGAGTGCTTTCGCCTCGATCTGACGGATACGCTCTCTTGTTACATCAAACTCTCGTCCTACCTCTTCAAGTGTACGTGCTCTTCCGTCATTCATTCCGAAACGAAGACGGAGGACTTTCTGCTCTCTCTCTGTCAATGTATCCAGTACTTCATCCAGCTGCTCTTTCAGAAGTGTCTGTGCAGCCGCCTCTGCCGGAACCGGTACATTATCATCCTGGATAAAGTCTCCAAGGTGGCTGTCTTCCTCTTCACCGATTGGTGTCTCAAGAGAAACCGGTTCCTGTGAAATCTTCAGGATCTCACGTACACGTTCTACCGGCATATCCATCTCCTTGGCAATCTCTTCCGGAAGCGGTTCTCTTCCCAGTTCCTGAAGAAGCTGTCTGGATACACGGATCAGCTTGTTAATCGTCTCAACCATATGAACCGGGATACGGATTGTTCTTGCCTGATCCGCAATCGCTCTTGTGATCGCCTGACGGATCCACCATGTAGCATAAGTACTGAACTTATATCCCTTGTGATAATCAAACTTTTCAACTGCTTTGATCAGACCGAGGTTACCCTCCTGGATCAGATCAAGGAATAACATGCCTCTTCCAACATATCTCTTTGCAATGCTGACTACAAGTCTTAAGTTCGCTTCTGCAAGCTCTTTCTTAGCTTCCTCATCGCCTTCTTCCATTCTCTGTGCAAGCTCAATCTCACGTTCCGCACTCAGAAGAGGTACCTTACCGATCTCTTTTAAATACATACGGACCGGATCTTCAATACTCACGCCTTCCGGAACTGACAGGTCGATATTCTCCATATCCACGTCGTCTTCCTCTGATATGATAATGTCATCCAGATCTACATCCACCTCATCCGGTGTATCTCCGCTAATGCGCAGCACATCAATGTTATTTGCCTCAAGGTAATCAAATACCTTCTCCATCTGCTCTGCGTTGAGTTCCATATCATTGAAAAAATCATTGATCTCCTGGACATCCAGTATGCTCTTTTTCTTTTTACCAAGTGCAACCAGGTCTTTCAATCTATCAAGAAATTTCTGTGTAATATCGTCCATGTGTTCTTCCTTCCTTCGCTGCGCGCATCCGCAGCCTGTCTTGTTTTATTTTATCCTTATTGAATTGTAATATTCAAATTCTTCAGGTTCTCCAGCTTCCGTTTTTCTTCCATCAAATGCTGTAACCCCCGCATATCTGTCGGGTCAAGATTCATTGTCTGATGCTCAATGCTATAACTCTTCACCCGCAGGATCGTCTCCTGTAAAGCCTGTTCTCTCTCTTCCTTTGTCTTCAGCTCTTTGATTCTTGTGTTAAACAAAGAGGCTGCTTCTCTGTGATCTTCTTCCTCTGTAAAATGATTCAGTATCTTCGCAGGATTCAAGGCTCCCTGCTTTCTCTGCTCATATAAAAGTTCTGCAACCGTCCGATACAGACTTTCTGTAAAATCACCCGGGCTTATGTACTGACTGATCTGATCAAAGAGCCTGTCATCATCGATCATCCAGGTCAACAATGCTTTCTGTGAAGTAAGGATTCCGTCTTCCTTTTGCTTCTTCTCAGATCCCTCTGCCCGTTTCGGTCTTGCGACCGGTCTCGCCATTCCGGCATTCACAGCCATCTTTGCGACCATCTTCTCCAAGCTTTCCCGGCTGACCCGGTATGCTGTTGCAACAGCTTCGATATAGTTGTTACGCTCCAGCTCATCTTCGAATTCAAGCAGTCTCCTCGACACTTCCCTGAAGAAATCTGTCTTGCCTTCGGGAGAATTCATATCATATTGTTTCTCCAGCATCTCCAGGCTGAACATGAATCCATTACGCGCCGCATGGATCCGCTTCTCATATTCTTCTGCTCCAAGGTTCTTAATGAATTCATCCGGATCTTTATATGGATCCATCCTTACAACTTTAGCAGAAATCCCGGCCTCCCGCAAGATCGGCACTGCGCGAAGTGCTGCTCTTGTACCGGCTTCATCACTGTCATAAGTCAGATAAACTTCCTGGACATAACGCTTGATCAGAGCTGCATGCCCTGCTGTCAATGCAGTCCCCAATGAAGCTACCGCATTCGTAAATCCGGACTGATGGAGAGAGATCACATCCATATATCCTTCGCAAAGAAGAAAGTATGGCTTTCTTGATGTTCTGGCACGGTTCAGACCATAAAGGTTCCGGCTCTTATCAAAAACGACTGTCTCCGGTGAATTCAGATATTTCGGTTTCCCATCTCCCATCACACGGCCACCAAATCCGATCACACGGTTATTGACATCCATAATTGGAAACATCACACGATTCCAAAACTTGTCGTACACACCCTGACGTTCATCCGTGTTGATCAGTCCGGCCTGTCGAATCAGGTCTTCACTGTATCCCTTCTCTCTCAGATACTTATACAGATCATCACTGTATTTGTTCGAAAATCCCAGTCCAAACGCTGTGATCGTCTCATCTGAGAGTTCACGGTTCTTAAGATAACTGTAGGCCTGACTTCCACGCTCTGATTTCAGCTGTACGTAGAAATACTTTGCAGCCAGCTTATTCATCTCAAGAATCGTAGACTTTAAATCTGCTTTTTCCTTCGCTTCTTTCGAGTATTCCATCTCCGGAAGTTCGATTCCTGCTCTGTCCGCAAGAAACTTCACTGCTTCTACAAAAGAAAAATTCTCATATTCCATAAGAAATGTAAAAACATTCCCTCCCGCCCCACATCCAAAGCAGTAATACATCTGCTTCTGTCTGCTCACAGAAAAAGACGGTGATTTCTCATTATGGAACGGACATAATCCAAAATAAGAGCTGCCTTTCTTCTGCAGACGGACATATCCGGAAATCACATCTACAATATCATTCCTTGATCTTACTTCTTCAATCAGTTCTTCTGAGTAGTACATGAGTGCCTCCGCTTAATGTTTAAAGAATACTCTATTATATATATTCGACAAAACTCTTCTCTTTCCTTTTTATTTTTTTATTTTCTTCTTTTTTTCTTTTCCAATATTATTTTCCAAGCAGAACGGTTTTATATATTAGGAAAGGACTTTCCTAATATATAAAAAAACCAAGAATACTTTGTTCTGTACTCTTGGTCTTATCTTACTGCGGAAGATGGGACTTGAACCCACACGATCGCATTGATCACAAGATCCTTAGTCTTGCTCGTCTGCCAGTTCCGACACTTCCGCGTACGTTTCACACGCAAGTAAGATAATACCATCAACTTAGCTATGTGTCAACAACTTTTTTAAAAAAGTTTAAATTTTTTAAAAAGTTGTTTTTTAGTAGAATTATGTAAGTGAAATTTGACAACCAAACACATATTTTCTACTTAAATGCAGTTGATGGGACTTGAACCCACACTCCCTTGCGAGAACATGAACCTGAATCATGCGCGTATGCCAATTCCGCCACAACTGCATGTAACTTAGTAATTTGCGTTACCTAAAAGTTTTACTACATTTTGAATAAAATAGCAAGCAATATTTTTCAGGTGACAAAAGTTCTGTAATCAAAGATGTAATTAAAGCTGTAATTAAAGCTGTAATTGAAGTTTTCGGTGACAGTCATTGCATTAATTTCTTAAAAAAAGTAAACTAGTTAAATGAAATAGTAAAAATACGGAGCGGAATAAATGAAAAAAGAACGGGATTTAACAAGTGGCAATATTGTATCAGGACTTTGGTAATGCTTTTTTGGTTTTTGGCAGATTTAGTAGGATTTAGGTGTTTTAACACCCAAATCCTATATGAAAAAAGTAAAAAATGTGTTAAAATCTAAATAAATACTATGAACATATTTTCGACTACATATTTGTAACCACATATATTAGTGGAGGTGAAGCCTTATGAATATTAGAGAACAAAGTGAGAAATTAGAAAGAAAATACCTAAGCCCTTATGCATCATTAAGTTGTGAAAGTCAGGGTAGAGACAGGGAAGAAGAACAATGTGACATTAGGACAGTTTATCAGAGAGACAGGGATCGAATTATACATTGTAAAGCGTTTAGAAGAATGAAGCATAAGACACAGGTTTTTCTTGCACCTATGGGTGACCATTATAGAACAAGACTTACACATACACTGGAAGTTGCGCAGATTGCAAGAACAATTGCCAAGGCATTGCGGCTTAATGAGGATTTGACAGAAGCCATAGCTTTGGGACATGACTTGGGGCATACACCATTTGGCCACGCAGGAGAGTCGGCACTTAATGATGTTTGCAGTCAGGGCTTTGAACATTTCAAACAGAGCATAAGAGTAGTTGAAATATTGGAGAATAACGGTAAGGGGCTTAACCTTACAAAAGAAGTAAGAGACGGCATAGTTAACCACAGAACAAGCGGCAATCCATCAACTTTGGAAGGAAAGGTCGTAAGGCTATCAGATAAGATAGCCTATATTAATCATGATATTGATGATGCCATAAGAGGAAAGATAATCACAGAGAAAGATATTCCAAAAGAATATGCAGATATATTGGGAGATACTACAAAGGTTAGATTGGATACTTTAATACATGATGTTGTATCTCATAGCATTGATAAGAATGATATTTTAATGTCACCGGAAGTTGAGAATGCTATGATGGGTCTTAGAAAATATATGTTTAAGAACGTATATACTAATCCGTTGGCCAAAAGTGAAGAAACAAAAGCCAAGGCAATGCTTAAAATGCTGTTTGAGTATTATATGAGAAATGTAGAATTAATGCCTGAAGAGTTTATATATCTGATTGAAGAAAAAGGTCAGGATGAGGAAAGAGTAGTTTGCGATTACATTGCAGGAATGAGCGACCAGTATTCAGTGGCAAAGTTCCAGCAGATATATGAACCGGGTTTTTGGAAAATGTGGTAATAAGAAACTAAAATAGAGAGGCACAAATGTTTTATTCAGAAGATATTATAGAACAGGTTAGATCAGAAAATAATATAGTAGATGTAATTGGTGATTATGTTAAGTTACAGAAGAAGGGAAGTTCATATTTTGGACTTTGTCCTTTCCACAACGAAAAATCACCTTCATTTTCCGTGTCACCACACAAGCAGATGTATTACTGTTTTGGATGTGGAGAAGGGGGAAATGTTATATCTTTTCTTATGAAATATGAGAATTATACTTTTGTTGAGGCTTTAGAGGTACTTGCAAACCGTGCAGGAATTGAACTTCCAAAGATGGAATATTCAAAAGAAGCAAGACAGGAGAAGGACCTTAAATCTAAGATAATAGAGATAAATACAGAAGCAGCCAAGTATTATCATTATTTGTTACGTTCAGACAGAGGAAAAACAGCATATCATTATTTAAAAGGCAGAGAGTTATCAGATAAAACAATTGTGAAATTCGGACTTGGCTATTCAGACAAATATAGCAACAACTTGTATCAGTATTTAAGAAGTAAGGGGTATAACGATACAGAGCTAAAGGAAACAGGACTTTTTACTTTTGATGAAGTAAGAGGCGTAAATGACAAGTTTTGGAATCGTGTAATGTTCCCAATTATGGATGCAAATAACAGAGTTATAGCTTTCGGTGGAAGAGTAATGGGGGATGGTAAGCCTAAGTATTTAAATTCTCCTGAAACTAAGGTTTTTGATAAAAGCAGAAATCTTTACGGACTAAACGTGGCAAGAAGTGCAAGGAAGGATTATATGCTTATATGTGAGGGCTATATGGATGTTATAAGTCTTCATCAGGCAGGCTTTAATAATGCGGTAGCTGCCCTTGGAACAGCTTTTACTTCACGTCACGCATCACTTATAAAAAGATACGCAAAGGAAGCAGTATTAACTTTTGACAGTGATGAAGCAGGAATTAAAGCTGCATTACGTGCCATTCCATATCTTAGGGAATCCGGTCTTGCAATTAAGGTTCTTAACATGAAACCTTACAAAGATCCTGATGAATTTATTAAGAATATGGGAAGAGAAGCTTACGAGGAAAGAATAAAGACAGCAACGAACTTCTTTATTTTCCAGGTTGACAATGAGCGAAAGAATTATGATTTGAATGATCCTCAGGAGAAAACAGCTTTTCAGAACAAAGTTGCAGAAATGTTGCTTGTTTTTAAAGATGAACTGGAAAGAGAGAATTATATAGATTCAGTTTGTCAGACTTTTAACATTTCAAAAGACGGTCTTTCAAGGCTTGTAAAAAAGAAAGCCCTGAATTATGTAGGCAAGGAAGAAACAGTTCAGGAAAGACAGCAGGTTGAAAATAAGAAGAGTACTAAAGAAGATGCGGCAATAAAGACACAGCGAATATTGTTGGCATATCTTATAGACAGAGACAACTGGTTTAAGAAAGTTGCTCAGGTTATTTCACCGGAGGATTTTATTGATCCGTTTTATCACGATGTAGCAGTAAGATTTTGGGAACAAATGGAATCAGGAAAAGGAAATCCTGCACAGATTATGGACAGTTATTCCGATGAGGAGGAACACAAGAAAGTGGCTGAACTTTTTGTTTCTCCAATAAGGGCTAATTTAAGTCTTGCAGAGCAGGAAAGAGCCATAAATGATGCAGTTATTAAGATAAAAAAATCAAGTCTTGACTATAGAGCTTCAAAGGCTACGGATATTCAGGACTTACAGAATATAATAAAAGAACAGAATCAGTTACAAAAGATTCATGTAACATTGGATTAAAAATAGACTAAAAGTAGGTAATATATATGTTATCAAAAAGACTGGAACAGGTAGCCTCAATGGTTACAAAAGGAAATATTATAGCAGATATAGGCACAGATCATGGATATGTGCCTATTTATCTTGTAGAAAAAGGAATATGTCCCAAAGCTTATGCAATGGATATTAATCAAGGCCCCATAGAAAGTGCAATTAAGAATATAGAAAACTATGGTTTAAGTGAAAAAATTCAGGCAATTAAATCAAATGGATTAGAAAAACTTGAACCTGAAAAAGCAGATACTATAATAATTGCTGGAATGGGCGGAGAGCTTATTGTTAACATTCTTGAGAATGGTTTGGCAAAGTTAGAAAACTGTAGTAGACCGGTTAAAGAACTTGTTTTATCACCTCATAAAAGGGGAGACTTGGTGCGCAAGTATTTAGAAGAACATAAGTGGCACATAACGGACGAAAAAATGCTTATTGACATGAATAAGTTTTACACGATAATAAAGGCCGAAAAAGGACAGGAATCTTATCCTTATTCAGAAACAGAATTATTATATGGTAGAATATTACTTGATAGACAAGATGCAACTTTAAAAAAATATCTGGATAAAGAGAATGCTAAATTTCAAAAAATCAAACAGAAAATGATTGAGAATCAAAGCAAAGATCTTTTAGAAGTTGAAAAGATTTTAGAATATAACAGAGTTGGGAGGGAATCATATGATTAAAGTAACTATAGGACAGAAAACATACGAATATGAGGATGGAACAACACTTTATGAAATAGCAAGAGAGCACCAAAGTGAATATAAGCATCAGATTATTCTTGCAAAATGCAATGGAACTTTATCTGAATTATCTAAAGTATTAGTTGAAAACTGTAATATTGCATTTGTTACAACGGCAAGTTTTGTTGGAAATGAGTGCTATAGAAGAAGCGCAACATTCCTTATGCTTAAGGCATTTTATGCAGTGGCAGGCAGAAATAACATAGAAAAAATTTCTGTTCACTGCTCAGTTAGCAAAGGCTATTATTGTCAGGTTTTTGGAAATGTTGAAGTAGATGATAAACTTTTAAAAAATGTTAGGAACGAAATGATTAAGTTATGCAAAAGAGATATACTTATTCAGAAAGAATCAATACCTACAGCTAAAGCGATTAAGAAGTTTGAAAGATATGGAATGAAGGATAAAGTTCATTTGCTTAAATATCGAAGATCTTCAGCAGTTAATATTTACAGAATAGAAGGTTTTGAAGATTATTTCTATGGATATATGGCGTATTCAACAGGTATTCTTAAATATTTTGACTTGATTAAATATGATGAAGGTTTTGTATTACAGTTGCCTACAAAAGAAGAACCGGAAGTTGTGCCAGAGTTTGTACCTAGAAATAAGGTTTACAATGTTATAAAAAAATCAACAGATTGGGCTGAAATGATTGGTGTGCCTACAATCGGATATCTAAATGACAAAATAACTGATGGGTCAATGAACAATATAATGATGGTTCAGGAAGCATTGCAGGAAAAGAGAATAGGTGATGTGGCAGCAGATATTGCTTCAAGAGAAAATGTTAAGGTTGTAATGATTGCAGGACCTTCTTCATCAGGAAAAACATCTTTTTCTCATAGATTATCTATTCAGCTTTCTGCTCATGGTCTGAAGCCGCATCCCATTGCTGTGGATAACTATTTTGTGGATCGTGAACATACGCCGCTGGATGAATTCGGAGAAAAAAATTATGAGTGTCTGGAAGCCATTGACACGAAGCAGTTTAATGAAGATATGCTGAATCTTCTTTCGGGAAAAAACGTGGATCTTCCTACATTTAATTTCAAGACCGGATGCAGGGAATACCGGGGAGACCAGCTTCAGCTTGGAAAAGATGATATCCTGGTTATCGAAGGCATTCACGGGCTTAATGACAAGCTGAGTTATGCCCTTCCAAAAGAGAGTAAGTTTAAGATCTATATCAGTGCACTGACACAGCTGAACATTGATGAGCATAACCGGATCCCCACAACGGATGGAAGACTGATACGCCGAATTGTCCGTGATGCACGTACACGTGGAACTTCCGCAAAGGATACCATTGCAAGGTGGCCTTCTGTACGGAGAGGCGAGGAGCAGAATATTTTTCCGTTCCAGGAGGAAGCAGATGTGATGTTTAATTCAGCTCTTGTGTATGAGCTTGCCTGCCTGAAGGTTTATGCGGAACCGCTGCTTTTTGGAATTGACAAGAGTGAACCGGAGTATCAGGAGGCGAAGCGGCTTTTGAAGTTCCTGGATTATTTTGTGCCGGTGCCCAGTGAGGGTGTTCCGTTTAATTCGCTTCTGAGGGAGTTTATTGGCGGTAGTTGTTTTAATGTATAAATTAATTGTATGAATAAAAAAAGCTATGTGTAGATATAAGGCTCTATGCAATGCAGATATCGGTTGGCACAAAGATGAGAAGATTAGGATTTCTCTGTGCATAGGATCTGTGGTGTGTGGAGCCTTTTGAGTGTGAATCGGAAAAGTTAAAGTCCTCTGTGATGCTGCGGATGGATGACGGGATTTACAGGGCTTAAAGGAAAGGGAAAATGATCATGAAAGAAAAAGTACAACTGACAAAACTGGCTCCAAACTGTGGCTGTGCAGCTAAGGTAGGACCGGGGACTCTGGCGGGAGTTCTTGGAGGGCTGCCAAAGTTCTCTGATCCGGATCTTCTGGTTGGAACGGACACTTCGGATGATGCTGCAGTTTACCGGGTGAGTGATGATCTGGCGCTGATCCAGACACTGGATTTTTTTACGCCTGTGGCAGATGATCCTTATGATTTCGGGCAGATCGCGGCGGCCAATGCGTTGAGTGATGTATATGCTATGGGTGGAACTCCAAAGACGGCTTTGAATATTGTGGCGTTTCCGAAGGATATGGATGTGGAGATTCTCGGGGAGATCCTGCGTGGTGGTGCAGATAAGGTGATGGAGGCTGGTGCGGTTCTTGCCGGTGGCCATACGATCCAGGATGATACACCAAAGTATGGGCTCAGTGTGACGGGTTTTGTAGATCCGAGGAAGTTCTGGAAGAATTTTGGAGCGCAGACCGGAGATAAGCTGATCCTGACGAAGGCGCTGGGTGCGGGGATCGTGAATACGGCGATCAAGGCGGATCTGGTGACGGAAGGTGCACGTAAGGCGGTTTTGGCTTCCATGAAGAAACTGAACCGGGATGCCTGTGAGGTTTTTAAAGAGTTTGAGGTTCATGCCTGTACGGATGTGACGGGGTTTGGTCTTGGGGGACATGCTACGGAGATGGCTGTGGCCAGTGACCGGACGGTTGTGATCGATACGGAGAAGCTGCCGGTGCTTCCGGATGTGGAGGAGTTTGCTTCTATGGGATTGATTCCGGGTGGGGCTTACAGGAACCGGGAGTTTGCTGAGAAAACCGGAGTGAAAAGTGTGGCAGAGCTCTGGCGGGAGGATCTGGTGTTTGATCCGCAGACTTCTGGGGGATTGCTGGCGGCGGTTCCGGAGAGGGATGTGCCGGAGATCATGAAGCGGCTGGATGCGGCTGGTTTGCAGGCTGGGGTGATCGGTGAGGTTGTGGATCGGCGGGAGTGGACGTTGGTGCTCCGGTAGGAAATTAATTTACGAACGAATGTTTGGATGATGACGTCAGAGTGGATGGTTGCGTAGGGGGGATACTGCTGGGGAAAGTGGTGGTAGCAGAATGACGGATGGCGGACGACGGACGCCTGGGGGAGAGGATATCGGTCCGGGCAGGGACTCCGTCGGGGGATACTACTAGGGCTCCGTGAGACGGCTAAAA
>ENA-OPSD01002143-OPSD01002143.1-human-gut-metagenome-genome-assembly--contig:-NODE-2143-length-12456-cov-3.044513_pt1 | contig 12456 bp, 6 predicted proteins | sample MGYA00241453_ERZ501898 | MGnify/ENA primary metagenome ERZ501898 (study PRJEB25962, sample SAMEA2042226) | human gut metagenome | biome: human gut; feature: human-associated habitat; material: faeces... | reverse complement strand
TGAATTGTGTGCAGAAGGGATCTTGTACCGGATCAAGGGAAAGGGCTGCTTTGTGAGAGAACTGGCAGATCAGAAAAGATCAAGAATCTATAGTTTTACAGAGGCTGTAAGGAATGAAGGAAAGTTGCCGGGCAAGAAGCAGTTGTCTTTAGAAAAAAAAGAAGCAGATGCGTATCTGGCAGATAAACTTCAGATAGAAGAAGGAGAAGAGGTTTTTGAAATCCGCAGCCTTTATTATGCAGATGGTATTCCGTATAGTTTAAATACAGCAGTATTACCGGCAAAAAGATTTGAAAAGTTAGATTTTTTTGATTTTAATAACCGGTCTTTATATGAAGTGCTTGGTTCATTTTACGGGACATATATGTACAGGGTGAGACAGACACTGGAAGCTACAACAGCAGATGCATCGGTGAGCCGGTTACTGGAACGGGACGAAAGTCAGCCTTTATTGAGAATTAAAGCGATTTCCTATTGTCTGGAAGACAATCAGGAGATTCCGGTAGAATATTATGAGGCGTATATTTTAACAGATATACAGAATTATTATGTAGAAAAGTTTCATTGATAAAGGTTATATCAGCTGGAAGTGCCTTTCAATCGGGAAAAGCAGCAGAAGCAATTGAGAAAATAGAAGATAAGGAACTGGCGCAGATTGCACAGGGAGAATATTATTTCTTCTCGGCGCAGGCGGAAAAATGTGTGGAGACGGTAAAAGATTATCTGGATCACGATGATGTGATGCTCCGGCTATCGGCAGATATGCTTTACACATTTGCGAATCTTACACTTGGAGATTCTCAGGCAGCACAGCATACAAGGGAAGATGTGCATCAGTGTCTGACACGGGCAATGCAGGAGGACACGCCTGTAAATGTAAAGGCGGCGTGTCTGTTCGCATTTTATGTAATCAGCACATTTCTTCATATACCGCCGGAGGAAGGAACCCCGCCACTTCAGCAGTACATTCCGTATCTTCCAATTGGGCAACGATTATTTGCAGTAAGTCTTTTAGCACATGAGATTTATCTGAGACAGGATTATGCAAAGGCAAAAGGTGTTGTACAGGGGGCATTTCTGATGGCAGATGGAGTTTATCCGATTTCCATGATTTATCTGGGGTGCGTACAGGCAATGTGTCAGATTAATCTGAAAGAACAAGAAGAAGCAATTCAGACGGTGACCCGGGCATGGGAGAGGGCAAGAGCGGACAAATTCATGGAACCATTTATCGAGTATCATGGTCTGCTTCAGGGGACTATGGAAGTCTGTATCCGGAAAAAAGAGCCGGAAATGTACAAGAAGCTGGTGGATGGTGTACTTGCATTTAGCCGTGGCTGGATGAAAATTCACAATCCCAAGACGCAAAAGGCAGTGACGGATCTTTTGACTCCGTTGGAATTTTCCATAGCCATGCTGGCGTGCAGGGATTGGACGAACAAGGAAATCGCAGAACATATGGGAATGTCAGTGAATACGGTCAAGCACTATGTCTCCGGAATTCTGGAAAAACTACAGATTGATAAACGCGATAAGATTAAAGAATTCGTAAATCAATAGAATAACAGGATACGAAAAAGTGTCTGTTTTACAAAAGAAATTGTAAAATAGGCACTTTTTGGGCTTTCAACGGGCATGTGAGGAATGTATTTTTTTTGATACAATATGTATAGAGACTTATTTTTGAGAAAAAAATGAGGAGGGATAATACATATGAAGAAACGTCTGGTCAGTATGATTTTGAGCGCGGTGCTGTTTGCAACATCAGTGCCGGTCGCAGCATTTGCTGAAGATGCGAATACGCAGAATCCGGTTGTGCATTCGGAGGAAGGAACGTCTCAGGGTTCGAATGCGCGGAAGGAATCCGGCATTGACTATAAGAAAAATGGAGGAACGTTTGCGGAAGGTTACACGGCTCCGTCTAATTACGATGAGCCGGTGACAGAGCTTCCGGGAGCAGAGCAGATCACAAAAGCGGGATATGAATTTGCCGGCTGGTATGATAATGAGGAGTTTAATGGAGAGCCGGTTACTTCGCTTAGCACTGCGGATCATTCCGGCAGTGTTGTCCTCTATGCAAAGTGGACGGAACGCTACTACTATGTGGATATTCCACAGACGGTCAATGCGGATGGGGATAAGCTTACGATAAAAGCGGATGCAGGTGGATTATATGACAAGGATCATGTGAGCGTGACAGTCCAGTCTGAAAATGACTGGAAATTAAAGAGTGGATTACATAGTCTTGCATATGAATTGAGAAATCCGCAGAGTGGTTCGGCACTGGAAAATGGTTCGGTTGTTGCAAGTCTTACGAAAGATGAGAGCCATAAGCAGCAGGAATATGACTGCAACATTCTGGACAAACCGAACTATACAGGTGATTATACAGATCACCTGACTTTTGACATTGCATTTCAGGATACAGCGTACAACATTACATATGAGACAAATGGCGGAACTATCACGAAGAAGAATCCGCAGAAGGCAGATCAGATGATCACAGTAACACAGGAGCAGTACCAGGCAGGAACCGTTCTGAAGGATCTGCCGGCACCGGTGAAAAAGTCTAGTACATTTCTTGGCTGGTGTTACGATGAAGCATGCACCAGATATGTGGACAGTAAGGATCGTCTTCTGAGTGATGTGACATTGTATGCCTCTTATGCAGACAACCAGCCGATGGAAGAAGTGTCCATGGCGACTTATGCCAGAGCAAATGATGTGGCAGCAGATTTTACGATTCCGGTGACGGATACAAGTGTTGCTATGACGCCTGACCAGGTGCGGAAAAATTTCACGATAAAAAACGTGACAGATTCTTCCGAAACGGTTACGGTAGATGTGACCGAAGGAGCAGACCATACATTTACGATCAGCAATCCGAACGGATGGACACCGGGGGCAGCCTATAAGCTGGAGCTTCAGGAAAAGGCGTTATATTTTACAGGATTTGACCCGACGATCCGTGTCTATGATTTTACGGTCTACCGCGAAGAAGTCAAAAATGTAGAGTTAAATAAAGAGATCAAGTATATTCATAAGAAAGAGCTTTCCAATCTGACTGTAAATGGAAAGAAAGTAGAGGAAGTTTCAATCGCGGCAATGACGATTGGAACAGACGGTTCCCTGACCGAAGAAGGCAGTGATACGACCGGAACATTTACTTATAAGAAGCAGTTAGAAGTCGGCGACCAGGTCGCAATTTATTCCGGTGATGTGATCCCGACCATGGATATGTCCTCTGGTGACAACAGTGATGTGTCATTTATCGAGATTACAGGAGCGGATGGGGACAAGTATACATATCGCGGCTCCAGACCGGAAGACGTGCTCTTTATGCCGGATGTGCTGCCGCTTTCTATGGACAAAGATCAGGACGGTGACCCGGATAATAACAGTGTAACGATTAATGTCAGTGACCTGACCTTTGGTGATGATGCTATGAGCCAGGCTATGGATCTGGACAGTGAGACAACCGTAGATGAGGGCGATTATCTGGCAATTTACACAGGTACAATGGGAGAAAATGAAAGCGGAACCGTGTCTCTCTATGGAGAGATTACGAGTGTTCTGTTATCAGAAGGGAAATACATAGTAAGCTATATACCTGTGAGCGAAGAAGATATGCGCCAGACTATGGACGTGTACCAAAAGGAAAATGTAGAAGGGGAGGACCTTCTGGAAGATACCGATGTGCAGGCGCTGGAAGAGGATATTGAGACACAGGCAGTAGACAGCGGATTTGCATCCGAAGTAGCAGAAAGAGTTGCCGATGCGGCAATGGAGACAGAATCTTTTGAGGAGCTTCAGGAATCTCTCAAGGAAGATATGAATGCAGATATCATGGTTCAGAGCCAGGGCTATGGACAGTTGAGAAAGGCAAGAGCCGCAGGCGGGGCAGGCGGTTCCCGTGTGGAATTAGGAGTACCGACGGTAAAAGCAAATCTCGGCACGACACTAAAACATTTTGACGGAGATGTGAGTGGACTAAGGCTTGCACTGGAGATCGGCGTGCCGATTACAGTTCATGTGAACCGGGGCGCAGACATCGAGATCATGATCACGGCGACATTTGAACAGGAAGTGCGAGTATCCATCGATGTGGACGGTTCAGCCGTGTGGAAAACATGGGGATTTATTCCGTACATTGCAGATTACCGCGTAACGGCATCTCTGGAATTATATGAATACACAGGAATCGGACTGAATGTCAACTTCAAGACTGCAGAAACCGGAAACCCAGTATCTGATTCCAGTTCGAAATTACGAAAAGGTGTCAACAAGATTACCGAAGAGCTGAAGAATATGATGGAGAATGGCGAAGATTATCTAAATTCTGCATCAGGTCTCGTCAGTGGCGGAGATGAAATATCCGTATCCAAGTCTCTGGCAGAGAGGTACTCGGAACTTCTGGCAGACGAGGCAGACTGGGTGGAAATCTACAAGCGCCCGCTGGTAGACCAGCATTTCCGTGTGCTTCTGATCATTGATATTCAGGTGAAGCTGGAATTCGTTGTTTCCGCAAATGTGAACATTTCCATCGGAATGACGTACTGGTATAAGAATGCGAAAGAGTATGTCTTCTGTGTACGGGTCAAAGAGCGGACGGCGACCAATGATACGATAGATCTGGTAGAGGAGCAGTATGAATTTACGGCATATGCTATGGGAACTCTTGGCATCAAAGCCGGTGTGAGACTGACGGTGCGTGTGGGATTATTATCAACGTCCATCGCCAGTGTCGGTATCTCGGCGGATGTGGGCGGTTATGCACAGGTCTGGGGTTACCTCTACTACGAATTGAAGTATACGGCATCGGCAGGACGAAGCAGCCGTGCTATGGGAGCTATGTATCTGGAAATCGGTATTTATCTGGAAGTGAAGTTCGAGGCACAGGCACTGTCCAATGCATTTACCTATAATCCGACACTTTACGAAAATGAGTGGCCGCTTTATAAGGTAGGTGTTCTGGAAAATGTACTGGATTTTGCTTATACCCAGGATAAGGTTGCCGAGATTAATATGAAGCGGGAGATTCAGTCGGTTCAGATCCCGGATGAATATTTCAAGATGCAGTACATGGATATGAAGACCGGACTGGACGACGGAAAATATTACGAGAAGATTTACGAAGATGATACAAAGTATTTCAACATTTCCATGACGAACAGTGCGTTTACGTATGATCCGGCGACCAATATTATCCGTGTAAATCCAGGTGATGAGCCGGAGCAGGACGGTGAGATGATCATTACATGGAAAAACCAGGAAGGTACCTTTAATACAAAGCCATGTGCAAGAAAGATCAAGCTTCACTGGGACCGCCTGCGAGATGGTTACTATATTGCATTCCAGAGTAATGGCGGATCTTTCGTCGATGCAATTACCGGAAAATATAACGCAGAGATCAAGAAGCCGGAAGATCCGGTAAGACTCGGATACACATTTGCCGGCTGGTATGAGGACATGGATCTCACCATTCCATACACAATTCCGGAAACCATGCCGGAAGAAGACAGACTTGTCTATGCAAAATGGGAAGCAGCCGATGTGGGTTATACAGTCGTAGATTATATAGAAGGAACGAATGGAACCTATGAAGCGCAGACTCCGGTGAAAATGAATGGCAGGACGGAAGAGGAAGTAAGCCCGGTTCCAAAAGAGCGGGAGGGATTTGTAACACCGCCGCAGCTTACGGAGACTGTAAAAGCAGACGGCAGCCTGGTCATCAATTACTATTATGCAAGAAATAAATATACACAGACATTCAAGTCCGAAAAAGAGACGGAGAATGGAACGGAGACAGAAGTGATCGCAGACGGAAATTACCGATATGGAACCATGATGCCGACACCGGCAGTCTACAGACCGGGATATGAATTCCTTGGCTGGGAGGACGAAGAAGGCGCTGGGGTTCCAAAGAAAGTTCCATCTGAGAATAAGACCTACATTGCAAAATGGAAAGCACTGGAAGGCATTACTTATACCGTGAAATACTATGTGCAGAATACGGATAACAGCGGATACAGCTTAAGTGAGACTGCGGCTCTGACCGGACAGATGGGAGAGGAAGTCACAGCAAAAGCCGCAGATTTTGACGAGAAAGTCTATCACTTAAAAGGTGAACTGCCGAAGGGAACGATCAAGGCAGATGGCAGTCTTGTACTGAAAGTGTACTATGATCTGAATGAGTACAAACTGACCTTCGATGCAAAAGGCGGAGAATCAGACCAGACAGAAGTGACGGCAAGATATGGTGACAAGATTGCATCACCGATGCCGACAAGAAAAGGCTATGTATTTGAAGGATGGTATACAGACGAGGCATGTGAGAACGCATTTGGCCAGACGATGCCGGCAAAAGATATGACGGTCTATGCAAAATGGGAGAAGCAGAAAGTCAACTATACAGTCCGGCATCTAATGGAAAAATTACCAGATGCAGAAAAAGAAAATCCGGGTGGAGATAAAGAAGAGTATCCGGACTTAGATAAACCGGTTGAGGAAGAAAATTCATATATCTTATATGAAGAGGAAGTCTTTGCGGCATATCCGGAAGATAAAGTGACGCCGGACGTGAAGCGTTACGAAGGCTTTACTTCACCGGAAACACAGACCGTGGCAGTGGACGGAAACGGCAACACAGTTATTGAATACAAGTATGCGAGAAATATCCATAAGCTGAAGCTGGTAGACCGCGGGGTCGATGAAAATAATATGGAAGGATTCGGAATGCCATTTGGTGCGGCAATTACAGAAGTAGCGATCCGGAGTGGATATTGCTTTGAAGGCTGGTATACAGATAAAGATTTCAAGAATCGATTCGATGGAACCATGCCGGACAAAGATCTGACGCTCTATGCAAAACAGACACCGGTGATGAGCAGCTATACTGTCTATCATTATAAAGAATCTGTAGATGGTTCTTACTTTGGACTAACGGACGAAGAAGTATTAAGCGGTCTGACAGAATCAGAAGTGACTCCGCAGCCAAAACAATATGAAGGATTTACTTCACCGAAGGCCAAAACAGGACAGGTAAATGGCTGGGGCGGACCGGATATCTGGTATCACTATAAGCGGAACAGCTACAATCTGACTTATGTCCTGAACAATGGAGAAGATAACAAGACTTCAAAAGTCCGCTATGAGGCAGATATTACAAATACTCCGTCGCGGACAGGCTATGCATTTGCAGGCTGGTACACGGACGAAGCACTGACACAGCCGTACGTACAGACGACCATGCCGGCACATGACCTGACACTCTATGCAAAATGGGAAGCCGGAATGAAGACTTATCAGGTGAGACATTATCAACAGTCTATTGGCAATTCAGAGCAGTATGATCTGGCAGAGACAGAAACTGTCACAGCTAAAACAGGAGAACATCTTACGCTGGCAGTAAAAGCGTATGAAGGATTTACAGCACCAAAGCCGGTTAGCTATGATGTGGTAGACGATGGAGAGGTTACGTATGTAGATTACAAATATACGCGTGACCGTCATCAGGTAACGATCCATTACAATAACGGTAATGACAGCGAGACAAAAGAACTTGCATATGGTGAGAAATGGGAGGAAAAACCATATCGTGCCGGTTATGTATTTGCAGGCTGGTATACAGACGCAGAGTTTAAAAAAGCATTTGACGGAGTGGTTCCGGCACGTGACATCACACTTTATGCAAAATGGGATGTGCAGAGTGTAAACTACACAATCAAGCATTGTCTGCAAAATGCCAATGATGACGGATATTCGTTGGGAGCACAGGAGAACTTCAATGCCGATACGGATACGGTTGTCACACCGGAAGTAAAGAACTTTGATGGATTTACAGTACCGAAGAAACAGCAGGTGACAGTCGAAGGTGATGGAAGAACAACGGTCATTTACCGTTACACAAGAAATGTGCATACGCTGACGCTTAAGAACTACGATGGTAAGACAGATAAGACGGTAGAAGCAAGATATGAGATGTCCATACCGAAGCCGACAAGAGCCGGTTATGCATTTGCAGGCTGGTATACAGATGCAAAATGTACGAAAGAGTACAAAGCGAATATGCCGGATCAGGATCTGACACTCTATGCAAAATGGGAAGCAAACATCGTCAACTATGTAGTAGAACATTATCAGCAAAATGTACAAGGTGACGGTTATACGCTGAAAGAAAGCAGTCATGCACGGGCGGCTGTGGATAGCGAAGTGACACCAGAAGTCATGAAATATAAAGGCTTCGAGGAACCGAAGACAGAGAAAGTTACCATTTCCGGAGACGGACAGACGACAGTGAAGTACTACTATAAGAGAAATGTACATACAGTCACATTTGACGCAGATTCCGGAACATTCGCTGCAGAAAAGGGCGGGGACGACAGTAAGATTGTCGTGACCGGACGCTATGGTGCGAATATCACAGTGCCGAAAGCGCCGGCAAGAACCGGATACCAGTTCCTTGGCTGGGACGAAGACGTTGAAATGACGATACCGGATAAAGACCTTACCTATAAGGCACAGTGGCTGAAGATGGAATACACACTTCAGTTCAAGACAGGCGGAGGAACAACGATTGAGCCAATCAAAGGAAATTATGGTGACAAGATAAATACACCAGAAAATCCGACAAGAAAAGGATACATTTTCAAAAACTGGAGTAAGAATGGCAAGAAAGTCGATAACCTTCCGACGACTATGCCGGCAGAAAGTCATATTTACACAGCAATATGGGAGCGGGAGACATACCAGATTACTTATGACTTAAATGGCGGAAGCATGAAGTCCGGGGAGAAGAATCCGACGACTTACAACGTGGACACCACCGTATTTAAACTGAAAAATCCAGTCCGCGCCGGATATACATTTACAGGCTGGAGTGGAACCGAAATTACAGGAGTAAGTGACAATGTGTCTGTAAAACAGGGCTCTATAGAAAAACGGGAGTATAAGGCGAACTGGAGAGAGAATACATATCAGATTACATTTATCTTAAGCGGTACGGAGGCAAAAGGCTCCATGGCAGCCAAGACGGTCAATTACACGGAAAATGTAACACTTCCAAAATGCGGATTCACCTGCAAAGGCCACTCCTTTAAGAAATGGTACACCGTGGATAAGAAGGGCAAGAAGACTTATTACTCTGACCGGCAGAAGGTGTCGAAGCTGACCGATGTGAATGGAGGCGTTGTGACACTCTATCCGGAATGGGAGGCAAATGTGTACAATGTTACATTTGACTATGGTGACGGAAGAGCGAAGACAGTTAGAAAGACCAAATACGGTGATAAATACCAGTTCCCGTCAGATCCGACTCGTTACGGCTGGGAGTTCAAAGGCTGGAAAAAAGAAGGAGCCAACACAGCATTTGACATGAGTACGAAAGAGCTGCAGCTTCAGGACGCAAAAAATATTACCTTATACGCAAGCTGGAAAGCGAACCAAAAATATTCTTACAGACCATCAAATTCCGGCAATACATATCGTGTGACAGATAAACATGAGTATACCAGATTTACTTATTATGTAGACGGTAATCAGACTTCTGTAAAGACAACCGGAGACAGTGGACTGAATCCGGCAAGATATCATTTGAATATGAAGAATATTTCCTATAATGCAGTACATCAGAATTATTCAAAGATGAGGATTAGGATTAGTTACAAGATTAAAATGGTAAAAGATGGTTATTCAGATCTGAGAATTTCCTACCATACGAAATCCGATAATAAGGATCACACAGAGTGGAAGAAAAATACGGAGGATCTGAAGAAGAAAAACGGTAAAACGATTACCTGTGAATATACACTTACGACCGGAAGCAAGATTGATGTGGACAGTCTGACGCTGGAATTTGATGCACATGGAGTAGGACCGGATCGATATGATCTCAGCAATCTGAATGTAGATATTACATTTGAGTAGGAGGAAACAGATGAAAGAACATACAGGAAAAAATAAAATATTTATTGTCATTATCATCTGTCTGTGTGCGGTCATCATTGCGGGACTGATTTATTTCATGAAATTAAAAGGAGGTTCAGATTCGGCATTTAAGCCGGATCTGGATTCAAATGCGAAGACTCAGACGGCAGACGATACCGGGGAAAAGCCGACAGGAATCCGGATACCGGGCTATCCGTCCATCACGATTGAGGCAGACAAAAAAGACGTGCAGATGAACCTGATGAATCCGGAAGGAAACCCGTGTTACTTTACATTTGAAATTGTGCTTAACGACACAGGTGAGACCATCTACACATCAAAGATGGTAGAACCGGGGAAGGCAATTACAGAGGTGACATTAGACAAGGCACTTGCAGCGGGAGAATATCCGGCGACCATCAAGATTACGACCGCGTCACTCACTGACGGCGCTGCCATGAACGGGGCAAATGTAGAGACTACATTAATTGCACAGTAACAGGAGGGGAGAACGATGAAAAAGAGAAGTATAAGAACAGGAATTCTTTTTGCACTACTGACTCCGGTGCTGTTAATATGTGCAGAAAATCCAATCTATGCAGCCACCACCCAGACGGCGGGAAGCGCGACAGTCAGTTATCATGTGGACCCGGCTTATCAGGTGACGATTCCGGTAGATACAAGCATGCAGTTTAATGAGACAGAAACCTCTTACGGGAATATTGTAGTAGAGCAGGCGCAGATTGAGGATGGAAAATGTATCCAGGTGTCATTGCTATCTGATCTTAACTTAAAGAATTCCAACAATTCAAAGGCAGTGATTCCTTATCAGATTTTGGCGCAGGATGAGGCGGGAAGCCGGAAGAAAACCCATGTTACTTTACATTTGAAATCGTGCTTAACGACACAGATGAGACCATCTACACATCGAAGATGGTGGAGCCGTAAAAAAGAAGACTGGAAGAAGGCGGCGGCCGGAGAGTACGCAGATACGGTGACATTTACTATATCATACGTGGACAAAAGTGAGTAAGGGGGCGTGCATATGAGGAAAAAGACAGAAAATATGGATATCATTGTGGATAAAAAGACTGTCCGCGTTACAACGGCAGTGTTTGTGACAGTGATGACTATGCTGGCTGCAATCGCAGCAATGTTTTTTACGACCATGTCCGTTCTGGCAGCAGATGCAGGAAACTCATCGAATTCCCAGAGCACCATCAGTACAACCGTGCCGGACTCCCATAATATCCGTGTGGAAAAAAGTCACACAGATGTAGTGATAGAAGGGGAAGAAGATCAGATAGAAGGCAACATAGATAACTTTGTTGTGGATCGTTTTGCCGAGCCGAAGATACGGATCACACCGGAAGAAGGATGGAAGGTTTCAAGGATTCTTCTGAACGGGGAAGACGTTACGGAACAGTTCCAGGACGGATATCTGACACTGGAAGAAGTCTGCGAGGATACGACACTGGTCATTGAGACAGCAGAAGATACCAGCGGCGGCGAAAGCAAAGACCCAGATAAGGATAAAGATCCGAATAAAGGAACACCGGGCACTGGAAAGGGACATGAATCAGAAAAAAAGACACCGTTAAATAAGCTGAAAAACCAGATAGCAGCAGTCACAGGAGACGAAGCAAGACCGATGCTTTATGCACTGGCAGCAATTGCAGCAGCAGCTGTGATCAGTGTGACGGTTATAAGAAGAAAAAATAAATAACAAAAGGGCGTATCGGTACAGATATCAAAAGATTTTATCCCCCTCTCAGGTGTCATGCATCTGGGAAGGGGATAAAATATTATACAGGCATGACCTTTTCCCAATTAGCCGGTACATATTCTGGAAATGTAAACCCCTCGTATTTTGCAACAGAAAAAAAGATAAACAGTATATAACAGTTGACAACAGTGCTATGCTGTTATATACTGTTTACAACAGGAGGAAACATATGAAGATTATAATCAATAATTCGTCGATGGTACCAATCTATGAACAAATTATGGAGCAGATCAAAGCACAGATTATCTCCGGAGAATTAAAAGAAAATGATATATTGCCGTCCGTGAGAACGATGGCAAAGGAACTGAAGATCAGTGCACTTACAGTGAAGAAAGCATATGATAATCTGGAAGCGGAAGGCATGACAGTCACGGTTCATGGGAAGGGAACTTATGTTGCGGCATCCAATACACAGCTGATGGAAGAAGAACGCAGAAAAGAAGTTGAGACAGATCTGGAAGCAGCGATCCAGAAGGGAAGGCGCTGCGGAATGAAAGAGGAAGAGATTCGTTCATTATTTGAACTCATCATGGAGGATGAATACTTATGTTAGAAATCAAAGGGGTTAAGAAAAGCTACGGCGAATTTCAGTTAGACTGTTCGTTAAATGTAGAAAAAGGAAGAATTACTGGTCTGGTCGGAGAGAACGGAGCCGGTAAGAGTACCTTATTCAAAGCAATGCTCGGACTTATTTCTTATGATGGCGGCGAGATAAAGATCATGGGAAAAACACCGGAACAGTTAGG
>ENA-OPSD01002141-OPSD01002141.1-human-gut-metagenome-genome-assembly--contig:-NODE-2141-length-12457-cov-6.239961_pt1 | contig 12457 bp, 10 predicted proteins | sample MGYA00241453_ERZ501898 | MGnify/ENA primary metagenome ERZ501898 (study PRJEB25962, sample SAMEA2042226) | human gut metagenome | biome: human gut; feature: human-associated habitat; material: faeces... | reverse complement strand
GGCAGTCGCCAAGGTCTCGTGCAAGCACAGACTTTGACTCGTTGCTCTCGTAAAATCAAAAACCGATAGTTTTCTGTATCTTTCAAAAACTATCGGTTCTTTTCATAAAATCGATTTACAGAATTCCCTTTTATCCCTGCCAGTTTCCGGAATATTTGATATACGCATCCGAACAAACTCTCTGCACATCCTGGAGTACCGCAGAGGCAGCTTCCTTTGTTCCATAGATACCAGCCGTGATAACATACCATTTCTCAGTATTCAGATTGCTCTAGTCCGTAGTCACAAACACCTGCGCATCAAATCCATTTTCCCGGATTTTCTTTGCCTGTTTCTGAGCCTCTGCCTCCGTCTTTGCCGCACCACACCAGATGCCGTAAAAAGGAGAGATGGAGCTCTGAGAACTGTCAGACTGCTGAACCTCCTTTAAATATCTTTCTAATATTGAGCGTGGAATCTCCATTCCATCTACGGAAGTTATTATGCGACTTGCTTCAGCACTTGAAACTACACCGAATGAATTTTTAATTGGTACAAACAGTTCGGACAATGCAGAATGGGAAGATATTGCTGATATGCTACGTTATTTCGATAAGAAAAAACTTTCTCTTTCTTGACTGGAATCTTCTCCTGCATGACCAATTCATCATATTTAAGTCCAGTAACCAATGGAACATCGTCATATTTCTTTTCATAACTTTCCAATGCATAACCATTTTTATCAAAATAGACGTATTTTCCATTATACAGAAGGCATCCAGCCCTCTTTTTTTCTTTTACCTCGACCGTGATCGTATCTGGCCGGTTGATCCTTACATGAATCGAATCTATAAATGGCAGAAGATCTGGTGACGCAATCTTACATTTTAAGAAATATGCAACCGAGTTATCAATATATCCATTCTCTACAACTGCCTTTTTAACTTCTGCTTCTGTATAATAACTTAATCCAGAAATTTTGATCTGTTTTGTTTTACACGTCCCTGCAATGATCACAACCGTAAGGATCAAAACTGCAACGATACCAAGCAGTATTTTCTTCCCCGATAGTTTATGTACTTTATTCTTGTTTTTATGCTCATCCATACGGATGACTTTTTTTTCTTCCATCACACTCACCCTTATCTTATGTGAATTTTCTTAGAAATTGATAATACGATTCCCATTTCGATCATGACAACGAGGATCGATGTACCTCCATAACTGATAAATGGAAGTGGAATTCCTGTCGGCGGGATCGTGTTTGTTACAACAGCAATATTGATAAATACCTGAATTGCGATATGTGTCATAAAACCGATCACAATCAGTGATCCAAATAAGTCTTCTGTATTCAGTGCGATCAAGAGCATCCGAAAGATCAGTGCCACAAACACAAGGATCAGACAAACTGCCCCGAACAATCCTAATTCTTCACAAATGATTGAGAAGATCATATCATTGTGTGATTCTGGAATAAATCCCATCTTCTGCATACTCTGCCCAAGTCCTTTTCCAAAAATCCCACCGGAACCAATCGCATATAAGGCCTGCATCGTCTGAAATCCCTTTTTGTGACTTTCTGGATGCAGCCAAATCTGTACACGCTCGTTTCGATAACTATTTGCCGTCAACAGATACACGAACAAGAGTATTATTCCACCGCCTGCTGTTAACATAAGTTCTTTCATCTTCGGACTTACCACAAACAGCATGACACCAATCATCGAACACACGACAAGTGCTGTACTTAAGTTCTGTGTAACGATCAGAGCAATGATCGGGACCGTTGGAAGAACGATCACGATACTATCTTTGAATGTTCGGATCTTATGAGCATTTGCTGATAATCTGTTCGCGAGATAGATCACAACCAGGATCTTAGATACTTCTGATGGCTGAAACTGAAATCCTGCGATGCTGATCCAGCGGACTGCACCCTTCTTTGCTGCACCTATGATCAACACAAGAACTAACAGTACGATACTAGCCCAATAACAGCCATTTCCAAACTTCTCACTTTTTATGATGCGGTAATCTAGTTTACAGCATACAACCATTGCAACCGCACCTAACACTATCGCAACTGCCTGCCTTAACAGCCAGTGATAGGAATTTCCATATGTGACAGTACTCTTATATGAACTTGTACTATAGATCATAACCAGACCAAAACATATCAGAAATATTACCAGAAACAACATCGGATAATCAAAGTATCTTTTGCCGGCCATATATTTTTCTTTGATGCGATTTGCCACTTTTTAGTTCTCCTTTAATTTTCTGACACAATCTTTGAAGATATCTCCCCTGACTTCATAATTCGGGAACATTCCCCAGCTTGCACATGCAGGTGATAATAAAACTGCTTCTCCATCTTGGGCTTTTCCTGCAATGTATGAAACTGCTTCTTCCATAGAATCAACAAACTTGATCTTATCAAATCCATGTGTTTTTGCACAATCAGCGATCTTTGGTGCTGTTACACCCATCAAGATCAGTTCTTTAACTTTTCCGTCAAATGCTTCGATCCACTCATCATATGTAGATTTCTTGTCATATCCACCACCGATCAGCCATGTTGGGCGGTTCATTGCTTTGATTCCTTTGATCGCTGCATCTGGATTCGTTCCTTTAGAATCATTATAGTATGCAACACCTTTCACTGTATCCACATATTCAATACGATGTTCTACACCTTTAAACCTCTTGATTCCTTCTTTGATATATGAAACTGGAACTCCCATAGAATAAGTCACTGCGATCGCTGCTAAAATATTTTCATAATTATGGTCTCCTAACAGATTCACATCATCTAATGTACATACGATCTGTTTCTTTCCATTTTCTTCGATGATAAATGCATCACCTTCCATGGAAACCCCTTCTTTTATTTTATGATGCAAACTGAAAAACAGAACTGTTCCATTCGCTCTGTCTGCCATAGCTCTTGTTGTATCATCTTCATAATTTAATACCATTACCTGGTCTTTTGTCTGGTTTTTTCCAATGGATTCTTTTGTCTGTGCATAAACTTCTACTGTACCATGACGATCCAAATGATCTGGTGTGATATTAAGAACTGCACATACATCCGGTTTAAAATCAACGATCGTTTCTAACTGGAAACTGCTGATCTCTGCAGTTGTTACACTGTCCTCTTTTGTATCAAGCGCAACACTTGTATAAGGAATTCCGATATTTCCGACAACAAAACTGCTTTCATAATATCCTTTCATGATCTCTCCAGTCAGCGCTGTTGTCGTTGTCTTTCCGTTGGTTCCTGTGATCGCTGCGATTCTTCCTTTGGATGCCTGATATGCTAATTCAATCTCACTCCATACTGGCTTTTCCTGATCACGAAACATCTGTGCGATCGGTGCATTTACTGAAATCCCAGGACTTAACACTAATAGATCGAACTTACTTACATCTTCTTTTGTGATATTTCCTAAGATCAATGGAATCTCTTTCTTTTCATATAATTTCTCATAAAGTGCCTCTTTCTCAAGGTCTTCCTTTCCATCATACAGACTGACATCTGCACCTGTTTTTAAAAGCAGATTGACAGAACCAATTCCACTTTTTCCTGCTCCTGCTACTAAAAATTTCTTGCTTGTATCTATCATTTCTTTCTCCTTACTAAATCGCTACCAGTCCGATCAGGCAACAAACTGCCGTGGTGATCGCAAAGATTGCTACAACCTTTGTTTCTGGCCATCCTGACAATTCAAAATGATGATGGATCGGTGCCATTTTAAATAATCTTTTTCCTTTTGTCATTTTAAAATATAATACCTGTGCCATAACAGATAATACCTCGATCATATAGATCAATGCAACAATTGGGATAAATAAAGACAGGCGAAGCATCAATGCTGTTGCTGCCACAAATCCCCCAAGTGCAAGCGAACCTGTATCTCCCATAAACACTCTCGCCGGATATACATTAAATACTAAAAAACCAAGAAGTGAGCCAACCGTCGCACAAGATACCGGCCAGATTCCAGCTGCCAGATCATTATGCCCCATTCCAATGGCTGCCACTGTAAAAAATGTTGCGATCAATACCGTAACACTTGATGCAAGTCCATCCAATCCATCCGTAAAATTAGCTCCATTCACAGTTCCTAACAAAATGATAAAAACCGCTGGGATAAAAAATACTCCAAGGTTTAAATATTTACCATGTGTAAAAGGAATCAGCATCGAAGTTCCTGTCTGCGTGTAATTTATCAAATAATACGCAAAGATTCCTGTGACTATGATCTGCCCAAACATCTTCTGCCAGGCCCGCAGTCCCAGGTTCCTTTTCATAACTACCTTGATGTAATCATCGATAAATCCGATAAATCCAAATCCCAGCGTCACAAACAGCACCGGGATGATCATCGGATATCTTCTAACATAAAATAACGATGCGATTACGATTCCAAGTAATATGATCAGTCCTCCCATCGTCGGAGTCCCTGATTTCTTCAGATGTGATTCGGGTCCTTCTCCCCGGATAAACTGACCGAATTTTAATTTGTGTAAATACCTGATCATCATCGGGCTAAGAAGTACGCTGATAAAAAAGGCAATTAAAACTGGTTTTACAATACCATAATTCATGTCGCCACCTCATTTGTTCTTGTTTCGTCTACGGTTCTTTTTTATCTGGCGTATATTCTTTATAAATCCCCATGTATGGAAGTGCAGTTTGAAACACACTTCTCATCACAGGGGCTGCGATCGTTCCTCCATAGTAAGTTCCATGTGGTTCATCGATCAACACGATCCCAATGATCGCAGGATTGTCTGCTTTCGCAAATCCTAAAAAAGAAGAAATATATTTTCCATTTCCTCTTGGAAGTTTCTCACTGGTTGCCGTCTTTCCCCCAATGGAAAAACCATCCATCCGGCAGTTTCTTCCTGATCCATCGGAAACAACTGCTTCTAACAATTCTTTCATCGTCTCCGATGTCTGTTTTTTTATGACACCTTCTTTCACTGAATAAAAAGCTTTTAATCTTGTTCCATCCTGCTTCTGAACATATCTTCCAAAATGCGGTGTGATCAGCTTCCCGCCGTTGATCACCGCACTGACTGCTCTTAACAGCTGTAACGGTGTGATCTGTATGGACTGTCCAAAAGACATCGTTGCAAGTTCTACTGCACCGACATTCTTCTTTTGATGCATGATCGAAGATGCTTCTCCAGGAAGGTCAATCCCTGTTTTCTCAAACAGCCCAAGCTGGCGGAATGTCTGATACATTCCATCCACACCAACTCTGGCACCGACATCCATAAATACTGGATTACAGGAATTCATAACACCTTCTTTAAATGTCTCACTTCCATGTCCTCCGACTTTGTGACACCGGATCTTGCGATCCTCCACAATCCGAAATCCTGGACAATTAAAATGATCATTCACGCTGACTTTCGATGATTCCAGTCCTGCAGTCGCCGTTACGATCTTAAAGACCGATCCCGGTTCATAAGTATCATTTAAACAGGAATTCCGCCACTTCTTATTGAGATATTCCTGTTGTTTCTTACTATTTGCCTTTCTTTTCTTTGCCGACAAAGAAAAAGGATCATTCAAATCATATTCTGGAACATTGACCATTGCATAGATTTCTCCATTCTGTGGATTCATCAAGATCATGGATACCTGTTTTGCCTTCTTCTCTTTCTTCACCTTCTTACATGCCTGCACGGCATAATTTTGCAGATTCACATCAAGCGAAATATAAAGATCCCCTCCGGCAACTGGTTCTTCCCTCTCTTCATATGCTCCATCGATTTCTATGCCGCTTCCATCTGTCAGTGTCCGGATCCTTCCAGACTTTCCTTTGAGATATCGATCATAAAAAACCTCCAGTCCAATGATTCCCTGGTTATCTCCTCCTGTAAATCCAAGAACTTTCGATGCCAGGTTATTATATGGATATACTCTTTTGTAGTCTTCATCCACCTTGACCCCGTCAAGTTTAAACTTACGGATACGGTCTGCGATGTCTTTTTCTACATTACTTTTAATTTTTTCCCTTACTGAATTTTTATATACTTTTTTTCGGATCAAAGATTCTTTGATCTTAAGATTCTCAGATAAGACCTTTATTACTTTTTCCCTGTCGGTCACCTGAGAATATATCACAGAAATCGAATAGACTGCTTTGTTCGAAGCGATCTTTACGCCATTTCTGTCGTAAATACTGCCTCTTGGCGCTTTAATCTCCCGGTCTCTTTGATGCAGGTTTCTGGCTAAACTTAAATATTTATCCGCCTGAGCGATCATCACATAAGAAAGTTTTATCGTCACAACCAAAAACCCTGTGAAAAATGCAGCCGTGACAAGCAACAGTTTTTTCTTTGCTTTCGTCCTCATTTTATCTCCATGATCCCTGTCTTAATATAAAGATTATGAAAATAAAATGATGATATTACTTTTTGCTGCTTTTCGCAACATTTAATTCCTTGAGTGATCCTTCTAATACCTTCTTTGCGATTTCAACTGCAAGTCCTGTATTCGTCTGAGAATCCCTCTGAATCTCATCGATCACAACATAAACTAACACCTGTGGATTCTCCACTGGAGCAAATCCACAAAAAGATACGATATAAGTTCCTGCACTTCTTGGAATCTTCTGTGCAGTACCAGTCTTACCACCAGCTGTATAATCTTTCATCTTTGCCTTTGTTCCAGTTCCTGAATCAACAGTTTCTTTCATGTATTTTCTTAATTTATCCGATGTCTCTTTTGAGATCGTCTGTTTCACTAACGTCGGCTCTATATTGCTGACAACTTCTCCATTACTGCTTCGAAGTTGTTTGACCACATGCGGTTTGTAATAATTTCCTCCATTGATCAGAGAACAAAATGCACTTCCCATCTGGATCATAGAGCAGTTAAATGACTGTCCAAAAGAACTTGTGGCAAGATCTGCGGCTGTCATATCTTTTGCATCATGAAGAAGCGATGCTGTCTGTGCTTCTCCAGGAAGATCAATCCCTGTCTTATTCCCAAAATTGAAATTCTTCTGATATCTTGCGAATACATTCTTGCCTTCTTTGGCTGCAATCTGCATCAATGCATCATTGCACGATAATGAAATACTCTGAGACAACGTGATCAATCCATGTCCGCTTCTATGAGAACAGTGGATAGTATGCGGTCCAACCTTCTGGTATCCATCACAATAATAAGTTTCATTGCCCTTTAAGATTCCTTCTTCAAGACCAGCTGCTACCGTAAATGGCTTATATGTTGAACCTGGTTCAAAAGCATTTGATACAATTGGATTCTTCCAGATTTCATTAAATGCTTTTGTCTTTTCTTTCTCACTCATCTTATTAACTTGACTTTGTGAGTATTTCTTTAAGAGATTCTTATCATCTCTTGGGCTTTCCAGATTATAGGAAGTAGAATTTGCCATTGCATAGATCTCTCCATTATTGGGATTCATCACAAGAATGCTGCTTCCCTTACTTCCATATTTCTTTTCAAACTTAGAAAGCTGATCTTCTGCCAGTTTCTGAATATTGGAGTCAATCGTTGTGACAACTGTTTTCCCATTCTCTGGCTCCACAATGGAGCTATCCTGTTCTAATTCTTCGTTTAAATATTTATATTTTCTTCCATCGACGCCTGATAAAGTACTGTTATAATACTGCTCTATCCCTCCAGTTCCGATCGTACCGTCTGATATAAAGCCAATGACCTGGCTTGCCAGTGACTGATTCGGATAACGACGTTTGTATTTTTCATTAAATACGATCCCTGAGACATTCTCTGCTTTGTCTGAAGCGATAAAATCTTTCAGATCTGCGATCTGACTATAAGAAAGTTCTTCTCGATATACAGAATAGTAAGAATCTTTATGTCTTTTTATAAATTTTAACAGCTTATCTTCATCTAACTTCATATATTTATGAAGTGCATCAATGGTTGATTTCTGTACCTCTTCGGATCTTAAAATATTCTTTGGTTCTAAAACCAATGTATACATCTTCTGGCTGGTTGCTAATGTATTTCCATCACGATCTAAGATATCTCCCCTTTTATACGGAAGCGTTTCGCTAGAATAATTCTGCTGTGATAATACCTGTCTTTTGTAAATTCCGTTCTTAAATATACTAAAATAGATCAATCTTCCAATCAGTAGAACAAAAAGAAGTGCTATGATTCCGCACGCGATCATCGTACGTCGTTTCATAGCATCATTTAATCGTTTGATAGGTTTTCTTCTTTTCTTCAAGTTTGCCACCTCTTAGTCTGCTTTTGGTATCTTCCCGTACTGGCGTATGTATTCTGCATCCTGGCTCTCATAACGAAGAGTATGTTTGGAATCTGGTTTCACCATTCCATATTTCTTTGCCGCAGTTTCTACAGTATCAAAACGAATACTCTGTTCAATCTCAAGATTCAGATCTTCATTCTCTACCTGCAGCGTGTTCAACTGTGTCTTTGCATCCGTAAGAGCCGCTTTTTGATTCAAAACTTTCGTACGCTCTGACAGATAAAAGAAACTTGCAACTGCGATCACACAAAGTCCCGCAACTAATACCTTGATAAAGGCCAGATCGATCGACATCGCTCTCTTCTGATTCTGTCTTGTTGACTCCTTTACCTGATGTTCTCTTCTTGGTCTTGCCTTTCTTGTCTTCCTTGGCTGTCTGCGCACTGGCTCTGCAGCAAGATCTTCTATCTTCCTTGCTGTGTTGCCATAGATCATGTTATATCGTTCTTGTCTCGTCTTGTCCATTGATACTCTCCCTTATTCTGCCCTTTCAAATACTCGAAGCTTGGAACTTTTTGCTCTCTTATTGTACTCTAGTTCTTCTTCCCCTGGAATGATCGGTTTTCTTGTTAACTGTTTTCCTTTCGATACGTTGCCACATACACATACTGGGAAGTTTGGCGGGCATGTACAAGGATTCTCATTCTTCTTAAAAGCTCGTTTGACGATACGGTCTTCTAAAGAATGGAAGGTAATGATACATAATCTTCCACCTGGATTTAAAAGATCGATCATCGCATCAATGCTGTCTTTCAATACATCTAATTCTCTGTTACATTCGATACGGATCGCCTGAAATGTCTTCTTCGCCGGATGTCCTCCAACAGCTCTGACTTTCATCGGAATCGCACTTTTGATGACTTCTATTAACTGTCCGGTCGTCTCGATCGGACTTTCTTTTCTCTTATTCACGATATGTTTTGCAATGTTCTTTGCAAATTTCTCTTCGCCGTAGTCTCTGATTATATGGAATAGTTCCATCTCGGAATATTCATTGACAATATCTCTTGCAGTCAGTGACTGTCTCTGATCCATTCTCATATCAAGCGGAACATCTTCTCTGTAAGTAAATCCACGTTCCTTCTCATCTAACTGAAAGGATGATACCCCAAGATCTAACAAGATTCCATCAACATGTTCGATTCCAAGATCATGTAACACTTTCGGCATGTTTACATAATTATCACGCACGATCGTTACTTTGTCCTTAAACGGTTCTAACCGCTTCGTGCTTGCAGCAATCGCATCCGCATCCTGGTCGATCCCGATGTATCTTCCTTTCTCTGATAGTTTCTGGCATACATGATATGCATGTCCGCCTCCGCCCAGAGTCCCATCCACATAGATTCCGTCTGGTTTAATATGTAGTTCTTCGATCGTTTCGTCTAATAAAACGGAAATGTGTTTAAATTCCATAATCCACCTAACTTATATGCTTAATCCTAATTCCTGCATGCTGGCTGCAATATCATCCATATCCTCATAAGAATTGTTCTCAATCCACTTCTCCTTACTCCAGATCTCGATGCGGTCAGCCATTCCTGTTAATACAACTTCTTTCTTCATCTGAGCAAATTCCCGAAGTGTCGCCGGGACTAAGGTTCTTCCCTGCTTGTCCATCTCACATGGAGCTGCCCCTGCCATGAAAAATCTCGAAAACTTTCTGGCATCTTTATTAATAAGTGGCAAAGTTTTTAGCTTCCCTTGAAAACTTTCCCATTCGTTTTGTGGGAACACAAACAGGCATCCATCCAATCCCTTTGTCATCACAAATTCCTGACCTAATTCTTCCCGGAATCGTGAAGGAATGATCAGCCTGCCTTTTGCATCAATCGTGTGATTAAATTCCCCCATAAACATGGACATCACCACTTTCCACCACTTCTTACCACTTATAAATTTCATTTTATACGATAGACTTATAAATTGCAAGGAATAATCCACAATCAAATCTTAGTTTTTTCTTAGAAATCCTTGTTTTTTTGCACAAAAAAGAAGGGATTCCCTAAAAGTGGTTTTATTTCCCTTCTTTTTGTGTCTTATTTCGTTATTTTCTTCCTTTTATATATGATAAATGCCGTTCCAAATACTGCAAGGATCAGTGCTAAAATCTGGGATACCCTGATCCCTGTAGATCCGATCATCAGGGAATCGGTCCTTAATCCTTCAATCAAAAATCTTCCGATTCCATAACCAATACAATAAATGGCAATCAATTCTCCATCAAATTTCTTTCTCTTCGTAAAAAAGAAAATGATCAACAGTAGTAAAACAAGATTCCACATAGATTCATATAAGAATGTCGGATGTACCTGAATAAAGGTTGCTGCTTCATTTCCAGATACAACATAAGTTGCCTTATCATACAATCCATTGGATACGATCTCATCAATCCTTCCGTGTTCAATAAAGAAATTTGTCGGAATCTGCATTGCAAATAAACTGTTGGTATATGATCCAAACGCTTCTCTGTTAAAGAAATTGCCCCATCGTCCAAGAATCTGACCGACAAGCAGCCCTTTTACCGCCACATCTCCAAACTGAAGCATAGATAAATGTTTCTTCTTGCAGAAGATATATAATGTGATTGCACCTGCGATCACACCTCCATAAATTGCAAGTCCTCCATTTCTGATCTGTATGATCTCTGACAAATGATTCTTATAATAATCCCATGAAAAGATCACATAATAGAGTCTTGCTCCTACGATCGCCGGAATGATCATCGTGATCAGATAGTCAAAGACTAATTCCGGATCAAATTTATTTTCATGTTTTGCTGCGTAATAAGAAACGATCAATCCAAGCAAGAATCCTGTTGCAATGATCATTCCATAATATTTGATCTCAAACCCTCCAATATTGATTCCATCACCGACATTTTTCAGTACGATCCCTAAATGTGGGAATCTGATTTGATGTTCCATCACTTTTCTTCCTTTCTAAAGCCTCGTTTTGTCTCTTCTTTGTTTTGTTACTCAAATCAAAGATATCTTATCCCATTTCTCTTTTCTTTTCAAGTCGCTTATGGTAAACTATCTACAGTATGACCTTGGATATTTTTTCAAGGTCTGTTTTAAGAAATACCCATGAGAAAGGAAATTAATAGATTATGAAATTAGGAATCGTTGGATTACCAAACGTCGGAAAGAGTACATTATTTAACTCTTTAACAAAAGCCGGTGCTGAATCCGCTAACTATCCATTCTGTACGATCGACCCTAATGTGGGAATCGTAACAGTTCCAGATGCTCGTGTTGATTATCTGGCTGAGAAATACCATTCAAAGAAAGTGATCCCTGCAGCGATCGAATTCGTTGATATCGCAGGTCTTGTAAAAGGAGCTTCCAAAGGGGAAGGTCTTGGAAACCAGTTCCTTGCAAATATCCGTGAAGTCGATGCAATCGTTCACGTTGTTCGTTGTTTTGATGATGGAAATATCGTTCACGTTGACGGTTCTGTAAACCCACTTCGTGATATCGAAACGATCAACTTCGAGCTGATCTTCTCTGATATCGAAGTGTTAGACCGTCGTATCGCAAAATCAACAAAAGGATCAAGAAATGATAAATCTCTTGCTCACGAAGTTGAATTCTTATCTAAGGTAAAAGCTCATCTGGAAGATGGAAAGCTTGCTAAGACATTCGAAGTCGATGATGAAGAAGATCAGGAAATCCTAAATTCCTGCAACCTGTTAACGATCAAACCAGTGATCTTTGCTGCAAACGTTAACGAAGATGAACTTGCTGGAGAAGATAATGATTATGTAAAAGCTGTCCGTGAGTATGCTGCAGACGTTGATGCGAAAGTATTCGTTGTATGTGCTCAGATTGAACAGGAAATCTCTGAATTAGATGATGATGAGAAGAAAGAATTCTTAGAAGATCTTGGATTAGAAGAATCTGGTCTTGAAAAACTGATCTCTGCCAGCTACTCTCTTCTTGGACTGATCAGTTTCTTAACTTCCGGAGAAGACGAGACACGTGCTTGGACGATCAAAGAAGGTACAAAGGCTCCTCAGGCTGCTGGTAAGATCCATACAGACTTTGAGCGTGGATTTATCTGTGCTGAAGTTGTTTCTTTTGAAGATTTGAAGGAGTATGGTACGATGCAGGCTTGTAAGGAGAAAGGGCTTGTACGTCAGGAAGGAAAAGAATATGTTGTGAAAGATGGGGATATTATTGTATTCC
>ENA-OPSD01002137-OPSD01002137.1-human-gut-metagenome-genome-assembly--contig:-NODE-2137-length-12529-cov-4.690236_pt1 | contig 12529 bp, 19 predicted proteins | sample MGYA00241453_ERZ501898 | MGnify/ENA primary metagenome ERZ501898 (study PRJEB25962, sample SAMEA2042226) | human gut metagenome | biome: human gut; feature: human-associated habitat; material: faeces... | reverse complement strand
ACTAAATATGCCCATCTTCACAGACGAGCATACTCTTTACCAAAGCACTTGACTTTAGCAGATATTGTTGTGGGAGTGGTAGGATTCGAACCTACTCAGCCCGAAGGCAACAGATTTACAGTCTGTCCCACCTCTCCAACTGTGGCGCACTCCCCTCAACAATGGGATAAATAAAACACAAACACAATCACGTTCTCTCAACGTTTCTGAGTACAAAGATAGTGTAATCTTTAGACTCTACAAAGTGAATAATGTTAAATTTTGTAACAATCAAATTTATTACTATATCCCATTATAGAAACCATTTCTTAATGCTCTACTAATAGTTATCTATCTTCACAGACCAATAACTGCTGACAAATGTAATTTTTACAAAGAATTGTAAGGAGAGAGGGATTCGAACCCTCAATGTATACACCTAGAATATTATACCACAGTCCCTAATGACTGCTGCTTTACCATTTGCGTACCCCCTTATATTACTACCTATCTTCACAGACAAGTAGTTTGTTCTACTATTTATGTCGAAAAGAAGCAGAGGGTGGGAGAGTCGAACTCCCACTCCCAAGAATTAAACGTTCTTGTGCTTTAACCATTAAGCTAACCCCCTAAGGACTAACTCGAAAATCCTCGATGATAGCCCCTAGTTGTGAGATAACGTTCAGTAGTTTCATGCTAATGCTGTTTATTAGTCTGACGTGTTAATCCACTTCACCAACGCGCCATGTTAGTAGAAAGGTGAGAATCATACACAACAAGGCGATTTAACAATTCTTGGTCCATAGCTGCATTGAACAACTCTGTTGCATTCTTAGGTGTAGCCTTGAATGGTTTAGTTCCCAAGATAAATGCTACAGCAGCAGGGTCATAGCCACTGATATAGAAATTGTTCGGAGCATCTGCAAAGTCTTCAAACTTAGGACGAAGACCTCCACCATAATAACCGTTAGGTAAATCCCAAAGGATTAACTTAAAGTTATCTACATACTCCTTACTGAAACCACCTTTAAGTAGTCTTTGTCTAAATGCAGTAAAATTAGTAACGGATGCACCTGAGCCACCCCAACTACGAGCTGCATCAAATTCACCATCACTAACCAACAATGCTCCTGTTGGGAACTCGTTCTCAGAAATCTTCATTGTGCTTCTCAGCTTAACGAACATATCTGCCACAGATAATAAATTGGTATTACCAAAGTTACCATCTGTGTCGTTAGCCCATTTCTCAATAGGAGTCTTACCCTTCCATGTACAGAGCTTACAAGTACTACTAAATGTAGCATAGGCATCTTTAAATGGACCGTCCAGTAGAGCAGAGAAATATAATGCCATTGCTTTACCAATAGCATAAGAAGACATATTGGTTCCAACTGCCTTAGAGGTCATAGAACCAGAAATATCTCTAACCACTAACAGCTTGCTGTTCTGGTTAAGATTCTGTCTTCCAGTCTCAACTAGCCCATTAAACTGAGCATTGATAGTCTGTTCTCTATACTCTTCAAGCCTATTAGTACGGTAGCTTTCACCAAGCGGTTGGAACAACTCGAACACAAATCCAGTGTATTTAGCCACTTTACGACCACTTATCCACTTAGAATACTTCTCTACCAATCCTTGATTTTTCAAGAACTTAGAGCCTACCAATAGGCTCAGAGCGCGTCCATGAATGGTATTGAAGTCCAGTTCGAGCAACTTCTTCTGACTTATTAATTGCTGCCAAGTATGAGCAGTTCCACTCTGTTTGAGTTTCCTGTATCTACGTTGTGCAGCACGGCTATCCGCAGTCTCTTTATCTGTCTTCTTATCCTTCTTCTTACCATAGATGCAAGAAGCAAGATACTGACCGATAATAGTACGAGCTTGTGATTTAACAGTTTTACATTCTTTCATTGAACGAATGGTTGGTAGGTATTTCTTCACCAATTCACTCGTATGACCATTAGCTAATCCAGCCAAGATAATCTTACGCATGAAATTCCAATCCAACTTTCTTCCTTCCCAGCCATGATATTGTAAATCAAGGCTCATCATTTCAAATACATCCTTCCAGCTACCAGCAGCGATGAAATAAGGCATGTTAGCCATGAATGTAGGTTTGTGATGCATAGCTAACCATAGCATACGCATAATACCTTCATTCTTCAATCCCTGTCTTCTCTGAACATCTAGAGTGATAGTTTCATTAGGAAGAACAATCTGAGTCTCACGAGTAATCAACCAAATATACACAGCGAGTTGTAGACACTTCTTCGGATTAATACTCCACAATTTATACATATCTTTAGATACCTCAGCATAATCACGAGGTGCCTTAAAGTTTGCAATCATTGAGAAGTTGTCTACGAATGCATCATTACTGGTGCTATACTTCTTAGCACCGTTTCCACTCACAGTTTCAGCCGATAGCTTCAATCCCTCCTTCACAAAGTTGTTCTCTTGTGTTGGAGTTTCAGTCTTAAAAAGACTTTTCTTTTTTTTACTAAATTCCATTGTTTATCTCTTAATTTATAAATTAATTGAGATAATTATATAGCGTGTTTTACCTACATAATCTATCCGTTAACGTTCTCATAAAACAATCACTCAGCTACTGGCAATGAAAGATGTTTGTAGCTGAGTGAAAGGTCAATAATGAAATGGAACTGACGACCTACTCTTGTATTGCTTGACCATTAATCAAAATATTGTTAAACATTTAGACGAATTTTACAAGAGACATAAGGATTTTCTCCTTACATATTACATTGAGGAGTTGCACCTCATCCTCCCATTTTAAGGGCGAACACTTCTTATTCGTATGAACTAGGTTTCAACTTTTATTTATACACGTTTAAGTCAACTACATAGTGCGCACTATGTAGCCTAACTCATCAGGTCAGTTTCGTGTTTTAGACTACTAAACTAGATAGTCTGCTTGAATCAGAATCTGTCTATCATCCTCTTCTAAGGATAAATATCCAGTCTCTAATCCTTCTGGTTGAGAATTGAATGTAGTCAGCTTAGCTACCATGTCTCCACTATCCTCAATAAGGAAGTATCCCTTAGCTCTCCAAGGTGCATGGTATGTTCTACATTGATTCATAGGGATAGTTCTATAATACAGATAGTTATCGTTATATCCTTCTGGACTACCTTTTACAGGCGGAACGAATACTATTTGTATATAATCTCTACCCCATTCGTGATTAGCTCCTGTCATTTCTAACTGGAATCTAGTCAACGAACCACCAAAGTACAATGCTAATCGCTTCAACATTGTTTCATCATCCCAACCATCGTATAATCCTCGATAGCATCTTAAGTAATGTTCACGCTGTGCATCACTAATAATACCTCTCCAGCCATTAGCTTTTAAGTTCTTATAGCTTTGCAATGCCAAACACTTAGATGGGTCAGTTTTAATCAAGTCCTTAGACTCAATAAGATAAGCAAGAATGCTAGCTGTGTTAGCATTTGCTCTCTGATAAAACTCACCTACATTTACCATCTTAGATTCACGTTTCGGATTCATTCCCCCTATCATGTGAATTAGAGCTTCTAAATCATCACAATAGGACCAACTATTCTCCTTACTAAACGTAGGTTCAAGTTTAAACAAATCCACACCACTCCAATCCTCAATTCTGATATTTATATCCAAACCAGGACTGTAGTAATTCTTTATTCTGCGGTTTAGGTCTGCTAATGTAGATAAGGCAACTACTTCAGCTATGTCCAGTCTTGCACTGAAATCAGCCTTAATAGAACCCCAAGGAACTAGTACAGGAATAGGTTTTCCTATACCAACACAAGCCTTAATGATTTGACGAATACGATACTGTCCTTCTATCGAAGACTTGGCACCATATCTAATGTTCTTAGTAGAGATAAGCAAATTAGTTATAATATCTAATGTTGCTCCATCAATCTCAGGCACAAACTTCTCATTCAAACCATATAGGTATTGCATCATATTAGATGCAAAAGGATTATCTCCTTGGCATTTCATTCTCATTTTACAGTTACCTCCTCATAGATTAAGATAGTTTAGAAACTCGATAACCATTCTCAGTAAGTAGCTTGATAGCCTTATCAACTGGTACAAGCTCTTTACGTTCATGAACTGGTACTTCTTCAAGCACCTCTTCAATCTCCGTAGTTTCTTTAGGTTGTTTTACTGGTTCAACCCATGTACCTTGTTGTATAGCTTTCTTCTTTTGACTATACTTTCTTGCCTGTGCAGCTACTTTCTTACGAGTAATAGTCATAAGCTCTACTACCTTATTTATATGAATAGGCTCTGTATTAGACCAACTAAATCCATCTTGATATGTCAGTCCTGCCTGTACGAGAACACCTTGTTGAACCAATGTTGTAGCAAACTCGCTATACATGGGCACACCTAGGTCTTTAAATGCACTTCTAATGTCCTTAACTCCGAATACTCCAGAGTTCTCAGACTTCACTAGATTTACAGCAGCTGACAACTCTTCAGCTGTCATCTTACCGTAATTTCGTTTCTTTTTCTGTTCCATTTCAAATTGTCGATTAGTTAAACATAATATTGTGGACTTGGGCGGAGTCGAACCGCCGTCCAAACAACCCTTATTACAAGGATAACGTGTGTCTCATTTTTATTACATCAGCTAGTGAGTTCTAGCATGTAGATAGTTTTATTAGTCTTACTCAGAACCAGACTTATCATAGATGAAGTCAGTACACTTAAAGCTAATTTACAAACTACCAAACCTGGGCTGACCGAAGTCGGCTCTCCACCACTCCATTTACGTTGGAGAACGAGTAGTACTTTTAGGCATAGCCCTTGCGTCTCTACCATACACATTATGGAGAATCTCAGCTCTACTAACCTTTGGCGTTCAAGTTAAGTGGGCTGCCCTATATGCTTCTTCCCACACCTCTTCTGTTTCTAGGTCTTCTCCGTTAACCCGACTACATTAATACGTTAATATTAATAAGCCACAGCTTAAGCTGCCATTCTTACTTCAGTGTTGCCACTTAAAATTGTGTATCATTTTATAAGAGTTGGTACGAACTCTACACGTCCTTATAACTTGTAATCGCCTGTCAAAACCATGCAAGCCCAGTTAGTGCAGTTATACTCCTGCACTATGAGTTATTTCTCTGCTACTAATCCTAACTATTATACCACTAGGTGTACATTCTTCCCAATATCGTATATTACCTTTTACATATGTTTTAACTATAATAATTGGTTCAACTCCTGGTCGTTTGTACGATGAGTATTTCTCCTTAGCTATCTGACGTTCCTCTATAGGGTCATCAGCAACTATTTGGGTACTTAGAGGTACTAACATTAGAACGGTAAGTCAGTTATGTGTTTATACTTACAAAACTCATAGACACGCACATTGCTAATCTGTGCATCTTCTACAGCTTTGAGAGTTCTCTCGTAATCCCAACAAGTAGTTATTATTCTCTCTGGTTCTTTGAAGAACCATTCCTTAATAATATCTTTGTCAGGTATTGGTTCATCAATAGTCCATTCCCATTCTTTCTGTAATCGTAAATCGTAGTGATGTAATATCTTATATTCACCTCTACCAAACAATTCATCAAGTAGGTAATGCATTAATAAACCGCTTATAGCATCGCATCCACAGAAGATGATTTTCTCTTCTTTAGAGTGTAACTTTCTTAGAGCGTAATCCTTTGGCATATTATTTATACTTTTTAGCAAGTTCCCAAGCAGCTGGAGATGTTAGTTTATTGATAGCAGATTTATATCCAGCCAATACAGACTCTCTTTGTTCTTCTGGAACTAAGAATGAGCAAGTCAATAATGGTTCAGTACCATTACCAAACTTCTTACATATTGGTGGTCTTCTATCATAAATATTGCATCTACAATTCTCAGTTAAGAATGGACATTTATTCTTGTCAGGGTTATGGTCTGTGATTGGATAACACATTACCTCACCTTTCATATTCTCATTATCAATAACGAGAATCTCCTTGACGGGATTAACTATCCTATTCTTTAATGCAAATATGTATTTCTTAGGCAATGGAGCATTGTAACAACAACTCGCATGGCATTTAGATATATCACACTTTATCATAGGAAGTAGTAATCTCCACGTTCAAACGCCCAAACAACATGCTGTAGTTCCCAGTTCTCATGCCATCTTGTACCACTCTTATCACATATAACCTTCAGAGTATCACCTTCTATTGATTGTGGTTCAACTCTTCCATTAAAAGCGCCATTTCTACCAGAGAAAGGTTTGCCTTCTTCTAATTGCTTCAGTATATCCATTTCATTATTAGCTTTAAAAGTTGGCGGAGCTAGCTCAATTCACAGTGGACTAACCCCTTGATATTTGTCTTCAAAAACCTTCTTTAGTTATCACCTTTCTTACGCAGCTTTGACATTACAATAGCTGCACCGAGAAGAGACTTGAGTTCCTTAGGCATACCCTCGATGATGTCCTTAATAGGGTTTTCATCAATGTCATGGTCACTGCCCTTACGATTCTCTAACGCATCTACTGTGTTGCGAACGGACTCTGCATCTTCTATAGAGATAGAGAATGTTTCACCACCGAATACAGATGCTTCCATTCTCTTGGTATCAACGTGAGCAACGTCATTGCCATCAATGTTGAATATGAAAGCTCCACAGTCCTTACACTGTTTAACTCCAAGTTCTTCTACTATACGTCCGATGTATACTGGAGCCTTGCCTACTGCAAGCAGTGCGAACGGTTCGAGAATGTTAGATAATTTGCTTATCAATGAAGGGTACTGTTCTTTAGTGCCATTCAGAATCATGTCAATCTTTTTCATGCTAAATCCTTATTTTTAAGTCGAATAATAAAAATGCCTAATAACACACATAGTACTAGAGGAATCCATAAAGATGCTCTAGTACACTGCCAGCCTAAGTATCCTACCATAAGTAGGAATACAGCCTTAGTCAACCTTGCTTTCCACATACTTATCAAGATTAGTACGTGACAACAAGATACATACACTCCAGTCCATCTTGGACTCATCACACACTTCCTTAGCCGACTTGATGTATTCTACACAATCGTCAACTATAGCTTTGTGCTGCTCGTCATTGATTTCGCCTTTGTTGAGTTTGGCGTCTGTCTGTTCGATGATAGATACCATTTCAGCTACAGAATAGGCAATGATACCTAACTGAATGTCTTGATTCAACACTTGAGCACGATTCACTAATTTGTTCTTTTCAATTTTCATTGTCGATTAGTTATTAAATTAAACAATATGACCAATTAGTTTCACCTATAAATAGGTTACTTATAGCATCGCCACGTAAAGGCTTAGTCATGATGCCGACCCCGTCACGGGGTATAGTAGAATCATATCTACCTATATATAAAATCTTAATTTATGGAACGCAAGACCTTCCTGTGCCTACAGTCTCGACAATAACCTCTGTTATTGAAGTGTACACGACTGTCTTCGATTGCCAGTGCAATCTCACGATACTTTGCCTTATCTCTCGATAAGACATCTCTCCAGTATCAAGGTCATACTGTTTGGTATAAGAGATGCTCTGCATTAGTCTCAGGGCGTACCCATTATGGTCCAATTCCTTTCTGATTTCAGCTAACATGGTGTCCCATGCATTTTACACCTAAAACTTATATCTTTATAGCTGCATACTGTCATAACGTTGAGTTATTAACTCCGAGTACATCTTTTCATCCATATAGGAACTATGACTTCTTCTGTAAGCCTTACGCTAATATAAGAAACTGGTGCCCTCAATGTCTTGGGAAGTTATTGAGTTTTTAAGAATGTCAGGTAAGCTGACTAGATGCCCAAAAACCTAACTGCTAAATAAGCCTGGTGGCTAGGTACACGATTTTAAGTCCTTATAGGGCTTCAGACTATTCCAAAAGTGACCGTATGAAATATTCTCTACGTTCATACAGCCTTTTCTGGCGTTACGATACCAGACCTAGGTAGTACTCCCTAGTACAGACTAGATTTAAGTGCGAGTCTGCATACACACCATACGTTTTTAGAGTAGTGTCATGGCTAATTCCTACTTTAGTTTACCTACAACCATACTTGGTGCTCTGAGTATCCACGCTTTTATGTACAATATTAAACGCTTCTTCTTATACCAAGTGAGCACAGGTCTTGGGCTACTCTACTAACAGTAATCAATCTCTAATTATTAGATAATTGCACTTGTGTTTTCACTTATTCTCCTCACGAAGAACCTGCCTTAATTATGGATAAATGGTGCTAGCTATTAAACTAGCACCCATTACGTAGGCTATTTCTTTTTCTTGGATTTGTTGTAAACATCCAAATACATACTCTGGTACAGAACCTTCTTATCTGAAACTGGGCAGACGAAATGCTTCTTCATCAGATTAGTGAAGGCATCTATAGTCATGTTAGACAAGATTAAATCACGTACTCCTAGCCAAGCTAGTACTATATCACGCTTCAGTAAAGTGAGTCCTCCTCTTTCTTTACCTATTGCAGCAGCCATTTGTGCTAACTGATTGTAAGCAATATCAGCTACTTTAGCCTGCTCTTCTGTGATTTGGAGTGTTCCCCTCTGTATCGCATCACCACATGCTTGACCTGTGATTAGTTGAGCGGCTGCTTTATATTGGAAACCACTCCTGCCGCCTCTGAAATGTTCATGGCTCTGACAGAACTTACGAAGAATATCATAAGACTCTCTTCCATCAACTATGTAAGCCTTTACGTAGTCTGCGGTTGACCACTTCTTTGAGTTGGAGTTATATCGTATTGCAGATAGCAACGGATTCTCGAACTCAAATTCCAAGTATGAGAGTATGTATGAGTTGCCTTCTCTCCACAATTCACAGGCAGCCATGAACCTATGCTGTCCGTCTATGATAAGTTTGGTTAGCTTATCAATTATGATTGGCGGAACAATCTCTCCTCTCTTCATAGCCTCTTTGATTTTGGCTACGTGTTTTAGGTCAGTTACGGTTCTATTTCCGTGAATAAGTTGAAGACCACTAGGAGATTGGATTCCAAGCACACTTGCTACTACTATTACATTCTTTTCCATGTCGATTAGTTATTTTATTTGTTATTTTTATTCTTTGTTACTATTTTTATACCAGAATACACAAGTTAGTATTCCAATAATAACGGCTATGACCGAAGCCATGCCGTCAGAGATGAATATACCACTACTTAATAGAATCATAATATTCTTCTTTTAGAACATTAGCAATTCCATTCAATACATAGTGAGGAACGTTGCCAGATAGCTGGAACCAAGGTTCTCCCACTTCATTAGTAGTATATATTACAGCCATCCTAATTTTATGAACTTTAATGACACGAGGACGTCTATCAGATGTCTTTAGGTCATTATACTTGTTAAGATGGGCATAAAATGCATCATCGTCATCTGGAATGTCATTCCATTTAGAGGTTTTAGACTCCTTTAAGAATGGCTGACAAGGGATGAGCTTAGCAGGTTTCTCTATCTCTTCTGCGTTGGGCAATGAGACAAACTTGTTGTTGTACTTTGCAACGATTGCCTTAGTATCAGGCAAATAAAATAATTTCATAATTTAATCCTCCAATTATAGGTTTATACGATTAGTTAATTATACCCTCTGCACATAACCAGGTCATATATTTTTGTATTATAGTCCTTGTGTGGATGGAAGTTATGTTCCCTACAGAACTTTATCCACTTCTTATCCTTTCTATAATTATATGCATGAGTGTCCTTCTCTCCAATCTATAATTATATGCATGAGTGTCCTTCTCTCCAAGAGTAACTATCTTAATCTCTAAAATAGTTACTTCCTCTTTATCAATATGAATTATCATTTTGTGGGATTGTAGATGAAACTTTCCTGTTCTTCAAATGTGATTTTAATGTGTTGCACACGCCAGTTTGCTGTTGAATGCATTACATCTTGTTGATATTTCACATGAGAGATTGCCTCTTCTCTAGTGTTATAACAACGCACAAATCTTTCATCTGTAGATACCCACCAACCCGATTGAATATTTAATGGATTCATAATCTTTACACTTACCTAATCAGTGTGAGGTCTTTAGAATTAGTTATTGTCATCTGCATTTGTAGAGGCTTTGAACTCTATATAGGTGTTAATACATCTATATGCTGCATTACAATAAATAAAGGTATATATGTACACACATTTAGAACCAAACCCTTAATTTGGGTATATTTGGAATTTAATTCTTTAGAGCTTGTGTCTAAATGTGTGTACAGTTACAAATGTCCCTCAAAGAGGAATCCATTTTAGGACTGCCCAGTTACAAAAGTCGATGGGCTGTATCAGTGCCCAGAAGCTTTTGTCTTGGGGTAATGAACTCGTATCAAGAACTTGATATATATTATCATTAGTCCTAATACGATACTTATCCATTACCCAAGCTTTAACTGTCTTTGTCCTTCGAGGTCTATTCGAGGACATTGATTTTCAGTACAGATGTTTCAGTCGGTCTGTCAGGTTGTCCGTTGAATCCTCTTCGGATGATAGGAACCATCTGAACACCAACGACTTCCAGAGTCTTACCGAACAGCTTCTGCCATACTTCTTTCTTCGTAATACAATTCGAAGTGAAGTTGGTGATTGAGCCAGTAACGCTGACATTCTGTTTAGTCTCTCTGTTCTGTACGGACTTCATGAGTGTACCGAGGAACAACTCCTTAACACTCTTCGTGCCGTCAGATGCAGTGACTTCACACAATGCACGAGTAACAGGATTCTGTCCTCTAGTCAGCGGAGTACAAATCCATTGTTCTGAATCAGCAGTAGCAGGAATGACAATCTTATCCCCAATATTGAACTGGGTTTCCGACAAGTCACGTCTTACTGGAGCGTCTTCAACTTCGAATGCTGCTGCACCCTTAACAATGTTACCACCAAGAGCTTTAGCTCTAGCTTCTGCATAATTAGTTGCAAAAGCGAAAAGGCTTTCGTTTGCCATAATCTTTAAAATTTATTTGAGTTTAACAATATTGCCTGTCTTTCCAGGCTGCTAACATATAGTGCTCTCCTAATGATTAACCACGTTTAGTTTATACTCCAGAACACAAAGAGTAGTGCGTTAAGATTTAGCACCATAACCAGATTTTATTTATACTCACCCTGAATGAGTTTGAATAAACTAATACACCAATACATAAAAGTATTTAGTATATTATTTTATTCAAATACATATCGAGGATGTGAGGAGTACTAGTATAAGGATGTAGCATTAGAAAGTTTTAAAGGGAGATTGTTAGTCTCCCCCTAATCCAGTTAAACAAGAATAGACTACCCCAAGTTTCTTAGCATCTTCTACGAACTCCTCCCACATTAGGTATTCAGCAATAAGTGATTTACGATTAGCTTCACAGAACACATATCTGTTAAATCGCTCATGTAGCATAGACCAACCACTTGATTGTATTCCATAGAGTTCTTTCAATAGTTCGTATTGTCTTTCAACTGATTCTTTAGTTTGCATAATATAATGTATTTAATTGTTTTAGAAAAAGAAAAGGAGAGTGCTGTCACCACTCTCCTCTGTGTTACTCAACCACGTCTATGCTGTAGACTGTGGTTGTGGTAGCTCTGTCTGGCTGCCCATTCCACCCTCTTCGGATGATTGGCACCTCGACTGCATTGGTCACCTTGAGCTTCTTGCCGCACAATTTCAACCAACCTTCCTTCTGCATGATGCAGTTGCGAAGTTCGTCGACAATCGTGCCAGTAACAGCTACGGTCTGCTTCGTCTCACGATTCTGCACCGATTTGGTGAGTGTACCGTAAAACAGCTCGCGTGCTGTAACTGTCCCGTCTGATGCAGTGACCTTGCAGACTGGACGAACCACTGCATTGCCTCCTTTAGCTACGGGACACGAAACCCATTGGTCACTATCCTTTGCAGGTATTTCCACGATGTCACCAACGTGAAACATTGCGTCCTCTAAGGAACGCCGCACAACTGTGTCGTTAGACTCGAAGGCATCTAAGCCAGTCTTAATCTCAACACCTAACTTGGCACAGAATGCCTTGTTGTACTCGATTGCAAAGCTGAATAATGTATCCATATGCTTCTAACGGTTTTACCCACACCGTAAAAGGGAAAGTTAATAATTCAAGGATATTCTGAAGATATTAATTAAGTAATAGTATATTATTCAAAAACTAAAACAGGGATTAACCCTGTCTTAGTCTTAACTGAATGAGAGTGTTAGCATGTTCCCACACCTCCTGAGAGACCTTTCCATAATATGGGTCAAGAAGGTCATAAGCTTTAATAGATGGTTGTTGCCCAACCATAACCATTAATGATAGTACAGGACAGTTTTCTAAAACTTTTTGATTTTTCTTGAGCAACCCAGAGGGGGCGTTTTGTAGTACACTACCCTCCCTTTCATAATACACTACCCTCCCTTTCATAATACACTACCCTCCCTTTCATAATACACTACCCTCCCTTTCATAATACACTACCCTCCCTTTCATAATACACTACCCTCCCTTTCATAATACACTACCCT
>ENA-OPSD01002135-OPSD01002135.1-human-gut-metagenome-genome-assembly--contig:-NODE-2135-length-12544-cov-3.336696_pt1 | contig 12544 bp, 7 predicted proteins | sample MGYA00241453_ERZ501898 | MGnify/ENA primary metagenome ERZ501898 (study PRJEB25962, sample SAMEA2042226) | human gut metagenome | biome: human gut; feature: human-associated habitat; material: faeces... | reverse complement strand
GGCCGGTACGGATGCCGCCGCGTCTTCCGGTACCGTTGCGACCTCCGAGCAGTCGAGCGCACCGCAGCCGAGTGCTGTCCAGAGCGCAGCGGGGAGCAGTGCCGTCTCGGTGCAGAGCGATGACGCACTTACGATTTACTCTCTAACGTTCGAGAACCTATCGACCGGCGAGCAGTCTTATGTCGGTTACACTACGTCGGATACGATTTTGGTCCATGCCTTTCAAAAAGTTAATGGGGCTAGGACCGAAATTGATTCATCCGATCTCAGTTATCAGTGGCAAGAGGGTCCTAAACAGAGCAGGAAAGACTCGGATTACACCGATATTCCCGGCGCTACTGAGCAGACCCTAAAGCTTGCCGAGTATGCCGGTAAGTCTGTCCGTTGCGTGGTGAAACCTAAAGCGGGTGGCGACTCATATGCTAATCGCGGGACGACTCTGGTCACCGCCGCCGATAGCGTCAGTGTTTCGAGCGTCACCCTCGATAAGAGCGGTAAGGTTTACGCCGGAGACGTGATTTCTGCAACGGCGAAGTCGGGTACAACGGACGTCTCCGCGGACTCTCGCGTTTCCTGGCAGTGGTACTACGGCGACTCGAGTTCCGTTAGCGCTTGCACCAATAAAATCACTGGGGCAACGAGTCGTACTTTTACGGTTACGGCTGACCTGTTTGGCAAATACCTCGTTGCCAAAGCTACGAGCGCTTCTGGCGAGACTACTCCTGACGTTGCCGTTGGTCCTGTTTCGGAGGCCGGCGCGGTCGAGCTGTACGGCGTTACGGTCGAGGGCGCTTCTTCTACTGGGGCCGTGCATGTGGGCAACGTGCTCACGGCCAAGGCCACCAAGGGCAACTCTTACACGAACGTTGGATCTACCGATACCGTTCACTATCAGTGGCAGTACGCCGACGCCAAGTCGACGTCCGACGCCGCGTTCAAGAATATCGACGGTGCCGCCGACTCTGCCAGCTATACGGTTGCGGCCGATATGGTGGGCAAGTACATCCGCGTGATCGCCACGAGTGAAAACTCCGTTAAGAGCACACAGAAGAAGTACTACGGCAGCACCACCTCGGTTGACCCCGTGGGTCCGGTGACGCTTGCCGGTCAGTACACGCTTAAATCTGTCGAGCCGGCAGAGGCTTCGACGGCTACACTCAACGTGGGCACGACGCTTACGCCCAAGGTCCGTATCCCCGACTCTTCGAGTTGGTCGGATTCCGCTCTGCCCGATGACGCCAAGCTGACCGTCACCTGGTATGCCAAGGGCGCCGATGACGCTAATTGGACCAAGGTCACCGATAACCTTGACGCCTCCACCGGTGCGCTGACTATCACCGATGCGCTTGTGGGCAAATCCCTCAAGCTCGAGGCCTCGGCGCTCGACAACACCGTTACGTGGACCTCTAGGGACACGGTGCTGCCGGTGGGGGAGTATAACCTGCTGCGCGTCGTGAGCACGCCTCAGCTCCAGAGCAAGTCGACCAACCTTGTCGCGGGCGATAGCGTCTCTGCCGATGTGTACGCTAAGCGCGTCGACGGCTCGACCACTAACGGCTCGACCACTAACGGCGTTAAGCTTTCTGCCGACAGCGCCGATATCTCTTGGTATGCGGCCGACGCCTCCGATGCGGCGGATGATGATTGGACTAAGCTCGAAGTAACGGGTGCCAAGATCCAGGTTCCCGATGCGGCCGGTAACAAGTACCTTAAGGCTGTTGCTGCGAGTGGCTCTTCCGAGGTCGAGGTCGTCTCGGCCAACAAGGTCATCAAGGCCGGTTCGCTCGAGGCTGCTGTTCAGAAGCTCAGCGATAAAAACGCGCTGATAAGCGTCGCCTACAGTGCTGATGGCGGTAACGTCAACGACGCGTTGAAGGCTCAGCTCAAGCAGCTCGGCTTTGATGATATCGACGTTAAGACTAAGACCGCCAGCTTCAGCTCTTCGTATGAGGGCGCTGAGGTCGGCATCTCCTCTACGTACGATAAGACTAACGGCGATGTCACGTTCTTCTATCTCGATCCCAACGCGTCTAGCGGCTACAGCATTGACCAGCTGCGTCGCGCGAGCGTTACGTTCGAGCTCTCGCGTGATGGCAAGTCGGTTGAATACAAGCCGACTAAAACTGTTGAAATCGCTTGGAACGAAGGCAAGCTTCAGGACCTGCTCGACAACGCCGCCGAGCAGCTTTCCGTCGGCTATGCCACGGGCGATACCGCCGAGAGCGTTACCCAGAATCTGACGCTGCCTTACAGGGCGGGCGCCAACAAGAAGTTCTCCGTCGAGTGGACGAGCTCCGATACCGATGCCCTGTCTGTTTCGGGCAACGGCTGGGACGACTACACGGGCAAGGTCGCGCGCAAGTCGAGCAACCGCGAGGTCACGCTGACCGCCAAAGTCTCGGTGTTGCCGAACGTCTCCGATGTCAAGGTGACCGGTGGGGCCACGCATGCCGTTACTGTCAAGGGCGACCCCGATAAGGTTGCATCCGACAAGGCCGACCTGCAGGCAAAGGTCGATGCGGCCTTTACCTACGACAATATCAAGTACTCCGGCATCGATGCGGTTGCCAACAGGGATGGCCTGACCGCCGACCTGCAGATGCCGCGCACGAGCACGCTCGGCGTGGACGGCAAGTACTACAAGGTCGAGTACTCCGCCAGCACCGATGACATTACGTTTAATGGTTACAAGGGCACGGTCTATCAGCCGCTGCCTGGCACCGAGGCAGCGAAGACCAAGATTACCCTTACGGTGACCGATAAGTCTAACGCCGAAGTTACGGCCAGCAAGACCCTCGACTTTGCAATTGCCCCGCAGGACCAGGACGAGCTCAATGCCGAGTTGTTCCACCTGAGCCTTGCAAAGTCAACATTCTCTCAGGGTATTCTTGACGGCCAGGATGCCTCCAATGTAACGAGAAGCCTGCATGCACCGCTTAAGGTGTATGGCCAAGGACTCGGCGTTAACTGGTGCTATTCCACCGAAGAGACTGCGGGACATTACGGCTTCGTGTTCAGCGACCTCCCCGGCGGCACGGAGAACACCTATCGTTTGCTCAAGTCAAGCAAACCGAGGGTTATCGCACATGAGAACCTTATCCTCACTCAGCCCGAATACAACACGAAAGTCACGATTAGCGGCCGTCTGAAGAGTGAGCGTTTTGCCCGTTATGCCGAGCGCTATCCCGACAATTCGGACTACGCGGTGCTTGCCGGCTTGGATGTTTCTGCGACGGTAAACGTCAAGGGAACGACGGGGCTCGACAACCCGAACGAGGGCAAGACCATTACGGTGACGGCCAAGGTCACGGGCGTCTCCGCAAGTGATGCCGACGGCAACTACACCGAGCAATCGGTGGTGCCCTTGACCGAGCTTACGCTTCCCGCCGACGATGACACGACGGCCGAGTCGGTACTCGAGCAGCTTATGACGGCTGCCGGTTGTACGAACCTTGAGGCAAACGCCTTGGGTCTTACGAGTGCGACGATGCCCGATGGTCGCGTGCTGGGCACAACGAGCGCCGCGCCGTACAGCTACTGGTCGTTCTTTGTAAACAATGGGTATGCGAGCGTCGGTGCCCCGAGCTATTTCCTTAAGAACGGCGATTGCGTCGAGTTCCGTTATGTTAAGGGTGACGGCACGCAGAAGCCCTCGACGGCTCCTGCTACCAATCCCGGAACGGAGCATCCCGATGTCGATGCGGCATGGAATGGTTTTGCGAACGGTGGCTCGGGATCCTCGACGGATGCCCTTACGCCTACAACAAAGACAGATACGCCTTCTTGGGCACTTAATCTTCTGACCGAAGAGCAGCAGGAGGCAGGTGCAAGCGCCTCTGCGTCTGACCCCATTGTCGCGAACGGAAAGGTATACCTTGTCACGGGCGCTTCGGTATGGGGTGGAAAGACGTGGAATGCTGTCCTGAATGAGATTGATCCCGAGACGGGTTCCGTTCTGCGATCTCTTGAGCTCGGCTCTTCCATGGATACCACCTGCCGTCCTGTTATTGCGCAAGGCATTATTTTGATTCCGCTTTCCGGCGGCTATCTGCAGGCTGTTTCGGCGAAAACGTTTGAGACGCTTTGGTATTCCGATGCGTTTACGAAGCAGAACCTGTCTTCGTTGACCGTTGACGGCGACTACGTCTATATCAACACCCTTGATTATTGGTCTGCCAATGGCAATGACGTGCAAAACGGTACGGTCAGGCGCATCAATATTCATACGGGTGCAGTTGCCGGCAGTGCTTCTGTCACCGATGGCGGCTTCTACTGGTCTGGTGGTCTGACGGTCAACGGCTACTACGTTGTCGGCAGCGACTTCGGCCAGGTGCGCGTGTATTCCGCCGATCTGTCGAAGCTTGTCGCCTCGTTTAAGCTATCTGGTGGCAATATCCGCTCGGCGCTTACCGTCCACGATGGCTATGTATACGCCGTTACGCGCGATGATGGCACGTTGCACAAGCTGACTATTGGTTCGGATGGCTCTATTACCGAGGCCGGGAAGGTGCAGTTTGCCCCATACTCGACTTCAACGCCCGTGTTTAGCGGCAAATATGCCTTTATTTGCGGTGCGACTGCGAACAATTGGAAGGCTAAGGGCCTGCTGTCGATCATCGATCTTTCTGATATGAGCGTGAGGCAGATTACGAAAGCCGATGGCGAAGAGCTCGGCTTTGAATCGAAGAGCACGCCGCTCGTCTCCACGCGCGATGGTGAAACATATGTGTACTTCACCCTAAATGGCGCCAAGGGAAACTGGCCTAACTACACTTCGGGCGGCGGCGTGTATATGTACAAGCTGGGCGATGCCGAGGCGACCGAAGTGTTTGTTCCCGGTTCTGGTTATGCAAACTACTGCATGGCGTCGGTTGTCTGCGACGAGTTCGGCAACCTTTACTACACGAACGACTCAGGTCACTTGTTCTGTGTGAAGTCCCAGGCCCATCGCGTTAAGTTTGATGCTCGGGGCGGCTCTGCGACTGGCGATCAGACGCCTGCTTCTGGCTCGACCGTCACCAAACCGGCCGATCCGACGCGTGAGGGCTACACCTTTGGTGGCTGGTATACCGATGAGGCTTGCACAAAGGCGTATGACTTTAGCGCTGCGGTGACGGCCGATATGACGCTCTACGCCAAGTGGACCAAGAATGCCGTTACCCCTGACGGTAACGGTGGCTCTGGCTCCAACGGCGGCTCCGGTAACGGCACAAACGGCCAGCAGACTGGCGGTGCTGTTGCTCCGGGCCAAAAGCCGGTGTCCACCACGACCAAGACCGAGACCAAGGACGGCAAGGATTCCAAGAAGGATTCCGGCAAGGGCGACAAGAAGGACGGCAAGAAGTCTGACAAGAAGTCCAGCAAGTCCAGCTCCAAGTCCGATACGGGCTCGGCTGCCGCGACTACCGCTAAGAAGTCCGTTGAGGCTCCGGCACAGGAGTCTGGCTTCAACCCGCTCGCCATCGTTGGTGTTGCGGCTGGCGTGATCGGGCTTGCGGTCATTGGCGTGTTCGTGTTTACCAAGCGTCGGTAGGTGAGAGCTGTGTCCAATAAACCTCAGGATGCCGACTCCAAGCAACCCGACTCGTCGTTCATCCAGCTCGACGATGCTAAGCAAAAGGGCGCCGCCTCGGCGGCGTCCGCCTCTCGGCGCAAGGCGCTACTTGGCTCTCTGACGGCCGTCTGCATCGCGCTGATTGTCGTCTCGCTGGGCTTTGTTCACCCTTCCGCCAGCGGCGCCTGGTCCATCGATTGGATCGCTCGGGCCGTGGCGGGGAGGAGCGTTGCCGACTCTGGCTCTATCGCCTCTCGCAAGACGGAGACAGCGGGCTCCTCGTCTTCTGACGCTGTGGACTCCGAGTCCAAGGACTCGAATGAATCGGATTCCAAGGACGCTTCCGAGTCTTCGGACGAGAAGTCAGACAAGGATTCGAAAGAGAAGAAGTCCGAAGGCAAGGGCGGCAAGAAGTCCAACAACGCGTCTGCCGGACAGGGCTCCGAATCCGCTGGTGGGTCGAGTGCTTCAAACGGCTCCTCTTCGGGCGGCGGCTCGGTGTCTGGCGGTGGGTCTGTATCCAACGGCGACAGCGCCTCTGCTGGAAATCAGGGCGGCTCGCAGCAGCCTGGCTACATTACTGTGACGGTCTCTGTGACGTCGAGTGCCGTGGGTAACCCGGTGTCTTCTGGCGGTACGTTCACCTTCAACGAGGGCGCTACCCCCTACGATGCCCTGTGCGCCCTGGGTCTCTCTGTAAATGCGCACGGCTCATCGTACGGCACGTATGTCGCCGCTATCGGTGGTTTGGCCGAGAAGGAGCACGGTGGTACAAGCGGCTGGATGTACTCCGTCAACGGAGTAACGCCCAACACGGCGTGCAGCAACTACGTCCTACACAACGGCGACAGTGTCGTCTGGTATTACGTAACGGGTTAAATGCCTTGACATAACATGCCAAACGGGCGGTTCGGACCAACATCCGAGCCGCCCGTTTTTATGCGAATGGGGCTGGGCCGCCGGGTCTCTCTGCAAACAAAAAGCCGGTTGGAACGAGAATTCCAACCGGCTGCGAAGCGAGATTATGTTGGGCCGTCTACGACCGTGCGCCTTCGAGGAAAAAGCGACGGCTAAAGTAGTTGTACCAGGTGACCAGGAACGTGGCGATGGCCTTCATGGCCTGGTAGCCGATGCTCAAAAACGTGACGCCCACAAACATGTACAGGTCGTTGAGGCCCAGACCGATCACCGACAGGATGGTAAAGATCGTGAACTCGCGCTTACGGCTCATGCCCTCGCGATGGTCGAACACGTACTTCATGCTGAGCCAGTAGTTAACCACGACGGACGTGGTAAACGAGACCGTCGTGCTCATCAAAAAGTCGAGGTGGAACAGCTCGACGAGCGCAATAAGCATGCCCCAGTCGACGCCAAAGGAGATAAGGCCCACGACAGCGAACTTGAGGAACTGCTTGGTATGAGGTTGTGCCAGCGCGTTACGCACGTAATCACATCCAATGCGTTGATGAATCGAGCAACGAGATACTTTAGAGCTTTTGCATGGCAAACGTAAGGTCTTTGGTAAGAACTATACGAACTCGCCAAATATTCAAGAGGTAATCTGCAAACGTTGCAAATTTGCCCGTAAACGAGCAAGGCTCAGGCAACGCTGCGCTTGACGCGCGTCATCCGCAGGTCCCCGTGGTGCAACGAGGAGGCCGACCTATTTGGCCTGCTCGCCCTCTAGGAAGATCTTTCGCGTTACAAAGTTGTAGACCATGACAAGTGCGGTAGCGCAAATCTTGGCGATATTGGCCTCGAGGCCCAGGCCGGCGTTGAGGGCCAGCACGATGCCGTCGTTGAGCGCCAGGCCAATAACGGATAGCACGACAAAGATGATGAACTCGCGGCGGCGGCTCATGCCCTCCTTGTGTGCAAACACGTACTTCATGCTCGCGACGTAGTTAAAGATGAGCGAGACGATAAAACCGCTGGTGTTGGCGATCAAGATGTTGAGGCCCAGGCCGTAGTGGAGCAGATTCATGATGCCAAAGTCGATGACGGTGGCAACGACGCCGACGACGCCAAACTTTATGATCTGCGCAAGGAGCTTTTGCATGGCACCTGCCTTAGGGTGGCGCCGGGGCGCCGCGGGGATGACAAACCCAGCAAGTTTAACCAATCCCCGCAGGTGGGGCTAGGCGCGCTCCTCGATAGCACCGTTTCTATATGCATCGAGGAGCTGGCGCAGGTCTTGGATCTGACTGCGAATCTTGACGCCGGTATCGGTGTCGCTCACCATGCGGCGCCGGTCGGCCTCGTCAAAGCGGTTTGTCTCGCTTTCGATATCGATGTTGCGGGTGAGCGCCTCGGCAACGCTGGTAAAGGCCTGGTGCGACTTGAGGCGGCATCCGCGCGAGCTCGAGATGAGCGTGTAACCGGCGATGCCCGTTTTGGGGTGGTAGGCGCGACAGAAACCGCCGTCGATGACCAGCAACTTTCCGTTGGCGCGGATGGGCTGCTCGCCCTTGGTGGTCTTGACGGGCGTATGGCCATTGATGATATGGCCCGTCGGCGAGCAAGCCATGGGGGCGACGCCAAACTCCCGCATGATGTCGTCGCAAACGGACGAGGACGTGGTGAGCGTGTAGTACGGGTCCATCGGCTCGACCCACGTGCTCTTGTCGGCAATGTAGGCGCGCTCGAAGGTGCGCACCACGCGTCCGCTGGCGGGTGAGTTAAAGCCGATCCACAGGTACCACATCCAGTCGAGGGCATCGCGGTCGCCGACGCGCCAGGCGCGGCGGGCGATATAGTCGCAAAAATCAAAATAATCGCGGCCGGCGTGCCAAGCACCCAGGCAGTTCATGCTGCTAAAGGTGCCGTCTTCGTTGAGCGGTACGCAGCCGTGGAACAGCAGATTGCCGTTAGCGACCTTATACATGGAGCCGTGGGTATAGAGGAAATCGATGTGGCGATGCAGATGATCGGCGGTGACAAACTCGGACACGAGCTTGTCGATGATGTGCTGCTCCTCGGGCGTGAGCGTGTAGGGGTCCGCTGGATCGACGGTGGGGAAGTCGTTAGTCGTGAGAGGCCACACGCTGCCGTCGGCGAGGGTGACCGTGCCGGCATCGTGATCGACCTTGTCGAGCAGTAGACGGTCGGCCATGTCGAACTCGGGGTGGCGCTGGATAATCTGGCCCTCGAGCTTAAAGAGCAGAACGTTGATGGCTTTGATGAGCGGGCTGATGGGCTCGCCGGCGGTATAGGTGGCGTTAGCAAAGGCGACAAGCTCGCGCAGCGAGATGCCGTAGTCGTTCTCGAGAATCTCGTAGTTGTCGTAGCGCAGGTTGTTGCGTAGCACCGTGGCGATGCAGGCAGGCTCGCCGGCAGCGGCGCCCATCCACAACAGGTCGTGATTGCCCCACTGAATATCGAGCGAATGATAGGTGAGCAGGCGGTCCATAATCTTGGCCGCGCCGCCGCCGCGGTCGAAGATGTCGCCCACCAAGTGCAGGTGGTCCACGGCGAGGCGCTTGATGAGCGAGGCGAGCGACTCGATAAAGTCGTCGGCGCTGGCGGTCTCCAAGATGGATTCGATAATGCGCTCGTGATAACGCACGCGGTAGTTGTTCTCGTCCGGATGCGTGTGCAGCAGCTCGTCGATGATGTAGGCGTAATCGCGCGGGATGGCCTTACGTACCTTGGAGCGGGTGTAGCGGCTCGAAAGCGAGCGGGCAACCACAATGAGCTGGTTGAGCATGGTCTTGTACCAGGTGGGCGAGTCCTCGTGCCGGCTGCGGACCAGATCGATCTTCTCGCGCGGGTAGTAGATGAGCGTGCACAGCTCGCCCTTTTCGTTAAAGGAGAGCGTGTCGCCAAAGATTTCGTCGACATGCTCGCGCACGACGCCCGAGCAGTTGTTGAGGATGTGCATAAAGGCTTCGTACTCGCCATGCACATCGCTCATAAAATGCTCGGTGCCCTTGGGCAGGTTGAGGATGGCCGAGAGGTTGATGATCTCGGTGAATGCGGATTGCTCGGTGGGGAACTGTCTCGACAGCAGGCGCAGATACTTGAAGTCTTGCGGATTGCGATCGAATGCGACCATGAAGCACCTTCCGATGGGGTTGGTAAAACTGATAAACAGCGTCAAGCGTTTATCAGTATGCGCTGCTTTTGTTTTAATTGGGGTTAGGAGATTGAATTGTTGGCCGAACGGTTTGCTAAATCGATTTAGTCGAGGTAGATATGGCGGTTGAGTGGAGACGTAGAGTCGTTTTTGCAGGCGCATACCTCCGGGATCGCTAGAGATGATGGCGGTAAAGATGTTCACTCCCTTTGGTTCAATTTGGTAAATAACGGACATTTGTACCGTATTCACGCATGCTGTGCGATAATTTGCGCAGCAATGAGTAAGGAGCCTCATATGAGTGATTTTGTCCTGACCTGTGAATCCGCCGCCGATCGAACCCGTGAGTTCTTTGCGTCGCGCAATATTCCTGTCGTGTGTTTTCATTACGAGATCGACGATGTTGTCTATACGGATGATCTGTATCAGTCGATTACGCCGGACGAGTTTTTTGCCCAGATTGCCGCGGGCGCCATGCCCAAGACATCTCAGGTGAGCGTGGGTGAGTACGAGGAGTTTTGGGAGCCGTTTGTTGTCGAGGGTAAAGACGTGCTGCACCTGACGTTGTCGTCGGGTATTTCGGGCACGTATGGATCGGCCTGCGTTGCGGCGCAGATGCTCGCGGATCGCTATCCCCAGGGCGGCAAGGTGCGCGTCATCGATTCGCTGGCGGCGTCTTCGGGCCTTGGCCTGCTGGCGGAATGTGCCGCCGACGTTCGCGATAGCGGCGCTTCGCTCGACGAGACGGCCGCTTGGATTGAGGAGCATAAACTCAACCTGCACCACTGGTTCTTCTCGACCGATCTGTCGAGCTACCTGCGCGGCGGTCGCATTTCGGCTGCGAGCGCGATCATCGGCACGGCGCTCAAGATTTGCCCGCTTATGACGGTCGATTGCGAAGGTGAGCTGGCGCCGCGTGAGAAGATTCGCACCAAGAAGCGCGCGATTTCCGAGATGGCTAAGACCATGATGGCACACGTGCAGGGCGGTGCGGATTATTCGGGTAAGTGCATCATGTCGCACTCGGCGTGTCGCGAGGATGCCGAGGCAGTTGCGGCGCTGATCGAGGAACAGGTTCCGCAGCTTAAAGGCAAGATTGAGATTAATGACATCGGTACTCTGATTGGCTCGCATACCGGACCTGGTACGGTGGCGCTCTTCTTTATGGGCGACAAGCGCGTGGACTAACGTTTGTGGGCTGGCTGACGGTTTTAACGGCTACGCCTGTCCTCCTGACATTTGATAACAGAAAAAGGCCCGTCCCGTTGTTTGCGGGGCGGGCCTTGCTGTTGCGGCTAGCGTTTCTTTCCACGGAAGAAGAAACCGTGTAGCGAGGGCTTGAGTCCGCGGTTGGCACGACGCTCCTCGATATGATCGTGGATCGAGGCGAGTCGTTCGATGACCTCGTCGGGAATCGGCACGTCGGGATTCATGTTCTCGACCTGGCTGACCTCGGCGGCGGCGACCTGGTCGATAATGGGCACATCGTCGCGCGAGATGACAGGCGTGGCGTCTTCCTTCATCTTGCGGTAGCGCTCCATCATGTCGGTTTGCAGCTGCTGGGCCGAAGGCGGCGTCCAGATGATAGCGTTGGCGCCGGCGGCGATGGTTTCGCGGATGCTCTCGGGCGTCTTGCCACCCGGTGCGATGAGCGGCAGGCTGGGATAGTGCTCTCGCAGCTCGCGTAGGACCTGGGGTGTGTTTTTGCCGGCGGCGATGTTGAGGATCTTGGCCCCGGCGCGCACCTTGGCGTGGGCATCGTCATCGCAGCGAACGACCGTGGCGATGACGGGGATGTCGGCGATGTTGGTGATGTGCTCGACCATCTCGGCGGTAGCGGGGGAGTTGACCACGCAGCCCGCCGCGCCTTGCATCTCGGAGACGGCCGCCATCTGCACGCAGCGCTTACCGGTGGTGGTACCGCCGCCAACGCCCACAAAGACCGGGCACTCGGCAACAGTCAGCAGCGCCTGCGTAATGGCGGGCTGCGGCGTGAAGGGGTAGACGGCAAACCCGGCGTCGGCATTGGAGTTGCGGATGACCGCCACGTCGGTGGTGTAGATGAGCGATTTGATGCGGCGTCCAAAGAGCGTAAAGCCGCTGGCCTCCTCGATCTCATCGGGCATGCGGAGGGCCGCCTTGCGCAGGCGCCCGTCGATGGGCAGCGGCTCCATGGGCAAAAGGCCGCTGGGGGTTACGGCCACCTGGGGCTCGGTAAATTCGTCCGCAAGCTCAACCTCTGAGAAATCGACCGAGGCGACGATGTCCTCGTGAACCTCGGCGGGAACATCGATGGGGGCTTGGTCGTTCGTCGCGGCGGGCGTGTCGAAGGAGCTGGTGGCGACAAAAGCGTCAACACGCTCGTTCAAATCGTTGAGAGAATCCATTGTGGTCCGTTTCTATAATGTGCGGTCGGCAGCGTGCGACCGGCGCTACGTTGCTAAAACGTTTGACGAGTTGATTTTTCCCCGCCGCGCCATCCGTTAGACTGAAGGACCGCGAACGTGAAGGAGCTGTGGTGGCGGGAATCGAGGTGCTATCTTGGATGTCTCGTATACAAAAGAGAGGTGACGCGGTATGGAAATCACGACAATATTGAGCTCGATTGGCCTATGCGTGGGCGCAATCGTAGCCGCCGCGGTCATCTACTTTGTGGTTACGGCCATTAAGGGTAAAAAGGCCGAGCGCAAGGAACGCGAGGCACTTAAGCAGCACCGTGACCAGCAGGACAGGCGCGCACGGAGATAGCTTGTTGAGTTGGTCCGTGCGCTAACTGCGTTTTCGGATCAGAGCGATGTAGAAGCCCTCAAAGTCGCGGCTGGGCGGGATGGTCAGCGTGCCAGGCATGCCGTTGGCGACGGTCGAGACGTGGCCGGTGGCGATGGCCTCGGTGAGGGCGTTGCTCTCGACGCGTG
>ENA-OPSD01002116-OPSD01002116.1-human-gut-metagenome-genome-assembly--contig:-NODE-2116-length-12678-cov-4.380337_pt1 | contig 12678 bp, 10 predicted proteins | sample MGYA00241453_ERZ501898 | MGnify/ENA primary metagenome ERZ501898 (study PRJEB25962, sample SAMEA2042226) | human gut metagenome | biome: human gut; feature: human-associated habitat; material: faeces... | reverse complement strand
GATCGCCGGAACACCCATGGCAGATACGAAGCTGGTCTGGATAAATTTATTTGCAATAAAATCAAATCTGGACAGTACATAAGCTGCCGGTGCGCACACCAAAATCAGAATTGTGCAGGAAATCACAGAATAGATCAGTGAGTTTCCGAAGAAGCCGGCAACTCCGGCACCATTCCACGCTTTTGCGTAGTTTTCAAAATGTAACCCGGACTCAAACTTCAGGGCTTTTCCCTGGAAGATTTCTGCTGTTGTGGAAAAACTCGCCCCGAATACCCATCCCAGAAGCGCAATGGTAAAGATTACCCAGAGCAGCAGGATGATGTATCCCGGCAGGAGTTTGACTTCTTTTTTCAGATTAAAGGGTCTGCGTGCCTCTTTTTCTTTTGCCATTTCTCATCCCTCCTTAGAATTCCAGATCATCATCTTTGATCACTCTGTTACAGATTGTAAATACAATGACTACGCAGACACTGAGCAGTACACCGATGGCAGCTCCCAGACCTGCATTTCGTTCTGTAACTGTATTACCGCCACCGAAGATCTGCATGTACATATAAACATAAGGGGTAATTGTCTGTGTGTCTGCAGTTACTGTGGAGAAAAGCTGTGACCATACAAAAAAGCCTACACTGCTTACAGACCACATGGTAATGTTTGTCTTAAATACTCCCTTTAACAATGGAAGTGTCATGTAACGGAACTGTGCCGGTTTGGTCGCTCCGTCAATGGTTGCCGCCTCATAATATTCAGGGCTGATACGCTCAATACCGCTGAGCCAGATCAGCATATGGTATCCAACCATTCCGAAACAATATGCAAACAACAGTGCCCAGAATTTGTGGTCATTATCCAGGAACTGGATCTTTGCCAAATTGTCCAGATGCAGTGCTGTAAAAAGATCTTTCAGCAGACCATATCTTGGACTGTATACATACTGCAGCCACATAGTTGCAAGTGCTACTGCACTGACGATATTTGGCATATAAATGATTGCGCGGAAAAATTTCTTTCCTCTGATCCCGCTGGTAAGGATAACTGCAAATAAAAGAGACAGACTCATTACCACCAGACCGCCGATCAGCCAGATACGAAACAGGTTAAAAAATGAAGTCTTAAATAAGCTGGTACTCATCAGCTTTGTATAGTTGCCAAATCCTACAAATTTCCATAAATCCATGGAATCTGTAACTCCGTCGATCTTGAAAAAGCTCATGATCACTGTTCTGATGATTGGATAAAGAAAGATTCCCAGAAACAGCAGAACTGCCGGAGTCAGAAATACAACGATCATCGTTTTATTCTTCTTCAAGAAAATACCTCCTTTGTAATTGATGAATAATTATACTTATCCGGGATACTTCTGCATCGCCCAAATAAAGTCGTTTCGAGTTCTACCCATAATCTTTCAATGGAACTGTCACCTTCTCGTAAATCCACTAATTCATAAGTATCATTCGATTTCAAAATCTCATAAACCTTATTCGCTTCACCCGTATGGGACATAGCTTCCAGATAATCAAAATAGATTCTGCTTTCAGCCTTAAACTGATCGGACAAATCCGCATATTGTTCTAAAAGAGCTTGATACCCTTCAGCTTTTAACAGTAATCGGAAACTTTCTTTTACATATGACAAATCATCTTTTCTTGTCGCCAGGCCTTTTACTATGCATTCAATTGCCAAGTCATACTGTTTATCAAGAATATTGCAACAACCTAAACCATGATAGGCCCATGGTGATTTCTTCCTATTCAATGACTCTTCAAAATGTAATCTTGCTGTTTCTATTTCCCCTTTCCAGAATTCATATATTCCCATCTGATAATATGCATACCAGTTTTTGCAGTTTATTGATTTAATCGTACCTTTTAATTTTCTGTATATTTCATCATCACATATAAAATCTCCCGGAACATCTTCTGTTGACGGTTCTTTCAAAATTCCTGTGTTCAGAAAATCTGCCCAGATTTTTTGAGTATCATTTATTTCTCCATAATCAAGATGTTCTGACAACGGTCGATCATTCTCAATTTCTCGACAATATTGTTTAAAAGAACCATATCCACTTCCGCTATAAACCAGCTTTCCTGGACATAATGCGGTTTTCTTTCTCTGCTGCAGTACTTTTTCTAATTCATCTGGACAATATTTATCCTTTACATAATTTGTCAATTCATTACGTAGCTCTTCAAAAGACAACTCATTAAAATGACTATCCAATTGAATCGCACTATATTGTTCCATCCACTCCCAGGCTGAATGAGGTGGCATGGGAATACAACCATATTGGGTTTTGCCAATTCCCGCCTGAATTTCCACATATCTTCCTGCATTTTCTGTCAGAAATTGCTGCCAGTTATCTGAGCCCTGGTTATTTCCCCAGGAAAATAACTTCCTGCTTCGCAGTCTCCTTGTTGAGACATGAAGAAGTCCATATCCATTTTTGTCAACATTGGCAATATATTTAGGATCTTTTTCAGCTATATCAAAGAAATAATCCACTTGTGCAGGAATATCTTTATATCGTGAGATATCAATTCCATCTACATAAGGAATGTCCACCTTTTTTACATCTTTTGCATCACTGGTAAAAGCTTTTGAAGCTGGAACAATCACCCTTCCCTTATCGTATTCCGGCACAGCCATATTGCTCCACCAGTACATTGGTACAACTTCTTTTCCTGAATTTACTATTCTCATGCGGCAGTTTAGGTGGTGATCGTTCTCACCAAGCCAAAAATCCATCTGATATTCAACCTGCCGTACTCTTTCATATTCATACATTCTAAGAACCGGATTGCCGTCTTCATCAGTCAGTTCTGCTGTAAAAAGCTGCTCCGTGGTAAACGGTGTATGTCCGATAATTCCAAGATTCCACTCCACACCTCCACTAAACCAGGCATTTCTGATGGCAAGATTTCTAAATTTTATGACATCGTTCGTATAGAGAAGATTTTGTCCTGAAATTTTATCTATTAAAGCCCATAGTCTTCCGCCCAATTCAGGTAAGAATATAGCCCTGATATAATCGTTTTCAAGGATCGCTGTTTTCATCTCTTTCTCTTCCGGTTTTGCCTGATAGCAATTATACTGACGGTATGGATATGAACTTGTCAATGTACCGTATCCTTCAAATATTTCATCATTCTCTTCCAAATGAAATTCCAGATTGTTCTGTAAAATCCGGGTACCTAATAAATCAGGTACACTGCATTCATTTCCCAGGCTGCATACACGATATTTTTCTGTTTTAAATTTAAGAATTGGTTTCATTTTCACATCTCCTTTTTTATATGCCTGACCTTTCACGTTAGACTCAGGCTCTCCCTGCGGAAAATCTCCCAGACTTTGAAAAATCTTTATAACATCCAAATCTCACATCAACAGATCACCAACTACTGTAAAACTGTTGCTATCTGTGATCATTCATTTGTGCAAAAAGACAGATGGCGGCAGCGTAGATACGATGCCACCATCTCTATAAATTCTTTATTTATTTCGCTGCGTCCTGCATAGTGGAAACAAATTCATCTGCTGTAATGGAACCTGCCATTAATTTGATAAAGTTTTCTTTGATAACCGGAGTCATATCTACGTTGGATTCTACACCGCATGCCCATGTGAAACGGTTTGTGCTCTGCTCGATAACAGGTTTTGCACACTCAACCATTGCCGGCCATTCTGTGTTTGTTGTATCAGCCGGGATACCTACAGTTTCATCTGCAAGTTTCTGGTCGTATTCACCTTTTGTAAGGAATGTGATCAGATCAAATGCTTCTTTTGCAAGTTTTGTATCTTTGTTGACACCAAATACCTGTGCGCCGAAGTTGTTTGTTTCGATTCCGTTTGCTCCGTCTGTAAGTGCCGGATATGCGAAGCATCCCCAGTGGAAGTCAGGACCTGCCATCTCTTTTACTTCGTTTGGTAACCAGGAGCCATTCAGGTACATTGCAGCTGTTCCAAGTGCAAGCTCTGTGTTCTGACCTGCAGGCCATACGTTGGAACCAACCATCTCTGAATAATATCCGTTAGATGCAAGTTCTTCGATATCCTGTGCCATCTGAAGAACTGCAGGATCATCCCATTCACCTTCAGTTACGATCTCTTTTACTTTATCTTCGCCAACCAGTCTTGCAAGATGATATCCGATCACACATGTTGCATAGGCATCATCCATAGTCATTGGTGTGATTCCTGCATCTTTTAATTTCTGGCATACATCTTTGAATTCATCCCATGTCTTCGGTTCTTCTGTGATTCCTGCCTGCTCAAACAGATCTTTGTTATAGAAGAAAGCAAATACGTTTGGCTGATATGGAATTGTTTTTAATGTACCGCCGCCGGCATCACGGCATGCTGCCATCAGACCTGCATTTGCAGTTGCTTCATAGTCATTCTCTTTCGCAAGGTCTTCCAGATCCAGAAGATATTTACCGTACATTCCGTTTACACGGTCGATATCTTCGTCAAAAATATCAATCTGTGTGCCGCCGTCCAGTGCAGGCTGAAGTGCTTCACGGTTTCCGGTACGTCCCTTAAACTGAAGGTCTACCTTAACTCCTGTCTGTTCTGTATAAGCGTCAACTGCTTCCTGAATCACCTGTCCCTGTGGCTCTGTAGCTTCCCACATTGACCAGTAAACTAATGTATCATCTGCTGCCTGAACAGTGAAAGCCGGTGCTGCAAGTGAACCAACCATAACCGCACATAATGTTGCACTAAGCATCTTTTTCTTCATACCCATAACCTTTTTTCCTCCTTGGTCAGTTTTGACATTTTGTCTTCTTTTTCTCTCTTTTCGCTCTTTTGTTGAATTTCAACAATTATTTCTTTTGGTAGTTCTTATTTTATCATTTTTGCACAAATAGTATTTGCACAAACGTCCATTTCTTTTGTACAAAAATTCATTTTCAACTGGTTTTTCATCTGTTTTTGTTGTATACTTGTACACAACAACCATATTGCAGTTTTCGGACAGGCTGAGGGAGGTGGCAGTAATGGCTTTTGAGAGTATGTATCTGGAAGAAGATATTCATATTGACCGGATTTATACAATCCACTATTTTGAATACAAAAGTGATTTTCACTTTGCAGGAGAACGCCATAATTTCTGGGAATTTCAATGTGTAGATAAGGGAAAGGCAGAAATAGAGACAGATAACGGTATCTACCATCTGACAAGCGGACAGCTCATCTTTCACAGACCAAATGAATTTCATAACCTTATTGCCATAGGAAATACCGCACCTAATATTGTGGTAGTTTCTTTTGAATGCGATTCTCCATGTATGAAATTCTTTGAGAAAAAACTGCTGAAACTTTCTGATTCCGAGAGAAATCTCATGGGAATGCTGATTGCAGAGGCACGTCGCTGTATCGCAACCCCTCTGGATAACCCTTATACAGAAAAGATGGAAAAGAAAGAAGATTTTTTGTTTGGTTCTCAGCAGCTTATCCGTATTTACCTTGAGCAGATGCTGATCTACATGATCCGGAGAAATTCTTCTCCTCCCATGACTGTACCTGTCAGCCAATTTGTGAATCTGAAAAATAATTCCGCTGTCTATAAACGTGTCATTGCTTATATGGAAGACCATATCCGGGAAAATATTACACTCTACGATCTGTGTCATGACAATATGATCGGACGCTCCCAGCTTCAGAAAATATTTCAGGAACAACATCAGTGCGGCGCCATGGATTTCTTTTCCCGGTTAAAGATTGCCTATGCCAGACAACTGATCCGCGAGAACCAGATGAACTTTACGCAGATTTCAGAATTTCTGGGATACTCTTCCATCCATTACTTTTCCAGACAGTTTAAAAAAATTTCCGGAATGACACCCACAGAATATATCACATCAATAAAGGCGCTCTCAGAACGAGAGCGCCAGTAATACCAGACCAATATTTTCATAATGTTGAACAGCCTTTTTCTTATTTCATATTGCTGAGATTCTCTATAAATTCATCCGATGTTTCTTCTAATCTTGTAAGCTTCAGAAGTTCGCTTTGTATCTGTTCTTTATAATCCGGATCTGCCTCCAGACCTGCAGCCCACATGTACGGCTTTGACATCTCTTTCATATACGGTACTGCATCTGCCAGCACTTCCGGCCATTGTGTATTGTCCGTATCTGCCGGGATGGAATTAACCGCATCTGTCATTTTCATATCTGTTTCCCCGGTACAGATGGAATATGCAAAATCAAAAGCTTCCTGTTTCATCTGCGAATCCTTCGTGACTCCAAATCCCTGTGCTCCCACCATAACACCTTCTGTGCCGTCTGTTCCGGCCTTTACTGCAGGCCATGGAAAAAATCCCCAGGAATCATCAGATTCTGTAGCTTCTGTCACTTCATTCGGAACCCAGGAGCCTTGCAGCACCATGACTGCCTCGCCATCTCCCACTTCATCCTGACCTTCCGGATGCTGTGCCGGTGCACTCTGACTCATATATCCCGCAAAAAACAAAATTCTGATATCATCTGCCGCCTCTTTTGCCTGTGGAATCTGTGACCAGGTACAGTTACGGATCAGCTGCTGCACTTTCTCCTGTCCAAGGTATCTGGCAAGCTGATATCCATACAGAAGATTCACATACTCTTCATCGCAGGTCATGGCACTAAGGCCACTGTCACTGTTTTTAATCTTACGGCATACTCTGATCAGTTTCTCCCAGGTATCCGGGATATCCTGTTCTGTAAGTCCAGCCTCTTCCCATAAATCCTTATTATACCAGACGCCTGTGATATAAGGCTGATACGGCATTGCAAGCAGTTCTCCATTTCCCCAGTTCTTCACCTGCTCCAACAGTACCGGCATAATATGCTTCTCATAATCCACAGTATCTGCCATTCCTTTTAATTCTGCCAGATAATCCCTGTGTTCCTGAGCCATCCTCTGATAATCATCATCAAAAAGGTCAATCTGTTCTCCGGCATCCAGGGCAGGTTCTATCAGAGACCGGATTCCTCTGCCCTTCCACTGAATCTCTACAGAAATACCTGTTGCTTCTTCATAAGCTTCTGCTGCTTCTCTGATCACATCTGCCTGTGGTTCATCTTCTTCCCACATGGACCAGTATACAATACTCTGTTCCGGAATTTCTGTGATTTCATCTGATGCTGATACAGTAACCGCTCCTGTTGCGAACAGCATTGACAAACAGCTCATACCCGCTGCAATGCTTCTCCATTTTTCCATACTGAAAATACCCTCCATTGTACCTGCTTTTACATGGATAACTGTCTGATTTTATTTTCTCCAATAATCACTTGTCTGTCAATCCCCAAAATTTATACATTTCTAACAACCATGTCGGATACTGTCCACTCTCTTTTCAACACCAGACAAAATCATCCGCTTCACTACACCGAATAACTGCTTCACAGGAGCTTTACTTAGTCTGATCAAACAGGATTTCCATCTTCGTTCCCTTACCCGGCTCACTGTCCAGAAGAATCTTCGCATGATGCAAAACTGCGCCATGTTTTACAATAGAAAGCCCCAGGCCTGTACCTCCGGTTTCACGTGAATGGCTCTTGTCCACTCTGTAAAAACGCTCGAAGATCCTCTGCTGTTCGCTCTCCGGAATACCTATTCCGTTATCTTCCACACGAAAATACGGTTTCCCATTGAGTTTTCCCACAAAAACCTTTACATCTCCACCATCCGGGGTATAGCGGATAGCATTATCTGTAATATTGTAGAACATTTCATATAATACATGGCGTACTCCCTGCATCTGTGCAGGTCCGCCTGTATATTCCAGATTAATCTTTTTCTTTACTGCCCTGTTCTGCAGATTGTTGATCACATCTTCCCCAAGCTCTCCGATGTCAACCTGTTCAAACATAGTTTCTCCGTTCTTCTCATCCAGTCTGGAAAGCTGAATGATATCTGCAACCAGATTTGATAAACGCTCGGACTCATGAAAAATCCTGCCGGAAAAATCCTGCATCTTGTCCGGCGGTACCATTCCATTCATCATAAGCTCCGCATATCCGGAGATTGACATAAGAGGAGTTTTCAATTCATGGGAAACATTTGCCGTAAACTCTTTTCTTGCACTCTCTGCATTCTTAAGATCTTCCAGCTGTTTCTGAATCTGTCTGTTCTGCTGATCCAGACGAAAAAGCAATGGCCTTAATTCTTCGTAGCATACATGCTCCAGAGGATGTTCCAGATCAATCCGGTTGATAGGCTCTATCAGCTTTCTGGTCTGTTTCTGCACAAGAAAAAGTTCAATTACAAGGATCACGCATACCAGTCCGCCAAGCAGAAGAAAGCTGGTTAACATTGTTACCAGAAGACTGTCTGTAGTCCTGGCTACTCGCAGAACCTGATCATCCTTTAATTTTACAGCATAGTAAAACGTCTGTTTTGATAATGTGTCTGAATAACGGACCATCTCACCGGATCCCTGTTTCTCAGCCTCAATAAATTCCGGTCTGTTACTGTGATTTTCCATTTCTTCCGGATTCTCAATACTGTCAAACAACACCTGACCATCTTTTCCCAGAAGAGTGATCCTGCTGCTGGTGGCGTCTCCGACCCTGTCTGAGAGAAAAACGTCTCCGTCTTCTTCCAGACCTGTTTTAATATATGCGGCTTCATCTCTGACACCCTGTTTCATATAAATATCATATCTGTTATACATGACAGTTCCTGCTGCCAGGAATGTAAGTATTACGGATAAAATGATAAGTAAACTGGTGTGACTGAATATTTTATGCTTCATTTTTCCACTCCTGTTTTCGCCTGTTTTATCTGTTATGCGCCGATCCTGTATCCTACACCCCGGACCGTTTCGATCAGATTTCCTGCCTCGCCAAGTTTCTGGCGCAGGGTTCTCACATGGACATCCACAGTTCTGGTTTCACCGTCAAAGTCATATCCCCATACATGGCAGAGAATCTGATTTCTTGTCATAACAAGTCCTTTATTCTCCAGCAGATACTGAAGAAGTTCAAATTCTTTTCGGGTAAGATCGACCTTTTCTTCCCGGTAATGCACCTCATGACGTCCTACATTCAGATAAAGCTCGTCGTAATGCAGTTCCTTGTCTTCATTCTGACGGGCACTTCGTCTGAGAACTGCTTTTACTCTGGCAACAAATTCCATCATACCGAAAGGCTTGGTAATGTAATCATCCGCTCCGCCTTCCAGACCTTTTACTTTGTCAAATTCCGCTTCTTTTGCAGTAACCATAATTACCGGCACATCCTTTACAGATGGCATACTTTTCAGCTGTTCCAGAATGGTATAGCCATCATCCCCCGGAAGCATGATATCCAGCAGGATCAGCTCCGGTATCTCTTCTTTCAGCGCTTTCATCAGTTCATTGCCATTGCCAAACCCCCTGGCTTTAAATCCTGTTGTTTCCAGTGTATAAATAAGAAGCTCCCTGATATTCCGCTCATCTTCTACACAATAGATCATTCTGCTTTGCCTCCCCTTTATTTATCACCTGCTTTGTCGTCACAAGTGTATTTCTTTTTTCAGTATACTTATTTTTTTATCCCTGTACAAGTAAATATCCGGCATCTGCTTCATTTCTTTAAAGCAAAAATCCGGCCATTTTCTCTGAAATATCTCTCTCAGATACTTCAGAGTGCCCGGATTTCCTGATCATGCAAATAACATCATCCGTTACTGTTCACTTCGTTCTCAGTAACGTTGCCAAAATTCATGCCAAAACACCTCGCGGGATAATGGCATGTGTACACTAACCATCATCTACCTGTTTATTTTTATGAAAGCTGATATTTGATTCGTGCGTCTTCCAGTTCATGATAAAATGTTTCGTCCGGATGGCTCTTGACGATATTCAGATGACTGTGAGTATCATACAGATCTTCATTCACCTGCGTCACACAGACTCCAATATTGGAACAATGGTCTGCCACACGTTCCAGACAGGTTGTAATGTCCGAAAGGATAAATCCCATCTCTATTGTACATTCACCGTTTCTCAGTCTCTGTACATGACGACGTTTTACTTCTTTGGAAAGTTCATCAATCACTTCTTCCAGTGGTTCAATTTTCTCCGCAAGCTTCATATCCTGTTTGTCAAAAACTTCATATGCCGTATTTACGATATCTTCTACTGCCTGTCCCAGCACTTCCAGATCTTTCTTTGCATTTTCGGAAAATTTCAGTCCTTTTTCATAAAGCTCCTGTGCTGATTCCATAATATTTACAGCATGGTCGGAAATACGTTCAAAATCCCCGATACAGTGAAGCATAATGGAAAGGCTGTGACTGTCTGCTTCTGAGATATCTTTGTGGCTCAGCTTCACCAGATAAGTTCCCAGTTCATCTTCATAGCGGTCAACCTTGGATTCCATGTTTTCCACACGTTCTACGCCTTCTTCACTGTATTTATCCACCAGACTCAGCGCTGTAAACAATGCATTGTGGGATTCTTCTGCCATTTTTCTTGCTGCATTGCGGCTCTGCTCTACTGCAAATGCCGGTTTCTCCAGGAAACGAGGCTCCAGGATCATAAACTCTCTGTCCTCTGCTGAAACAACAACATCCTCTTTTTTGTCCCGGATTGTAAGACAGGCAAGTTTCTCCAGTCCCTTTGCAAAAGGAAGGAGAATGATCGTTGCAGTAACATTAAATACACTGTGGATAACAGCAATTCCTGCCGGTGTTGCTGCCTGATGGAAGAAAGAAAATCCAACAACTGCATTTATAAGATAGAATACAGTCATAAAGATAACCGTACCAATCAGGTTGAAATACAGATGTACTGCTGCTGCACGTTTTGCATTCTTCTTGGCTCCGATTGCAGAAAGGATTGCAGTAATACAGGTTCCGATGTTCTGTCCCATAATGATCGGGATTGCTGCACTGAACGGTACTGCACCTGTAAGACACAGGGCCTGCAGAATACCTACGGATGCAGAAGATGACTGGATCACTGCAGTAAGAAGGGCACCTGCTATAACACCTAACAACGGATTTGAGAATTTAAGTAACAGATTTGTAAATTCCGGCACTTCTGCAAGAGGTTTTACAGCAGAACTCATCATATCCATACCGTACATCAGGATTGCAAAACCTATAAAAATTGTTCCGATATCTTTTTTCTTTGAATCATTGATAAACAGAATGAAGATCACACCAATGATCGCAAGCACAGGGGAAAATGATGTTGGTTTAAACATCTGAATGATAAAATTATCACTCTGTATTCCTGTCAGGCTTAAGATCCAGGAGGTGATCGTAGTACCGATATTGGCACCCATGATCACTCCTACTGCCTGTGATAATTTCATGATCCCTGAATTTACAAAACCTACTACCATAACAGTCGTAGCTGAAGATGACTGGATCACTGCTGTTACTCCTGCTCCCAAAAGCACTGCTTTTATCGGATTTGAAGTAAGATTTTCAAGAATCTTCTCCAGCTTTCCGCCGGAAACCTTCGCAAGGCCATCTCCCATTGCATTCATACCATACAAAAATAATGCAAGGCCTCCGATCAATGTTAATATACTGAATAAATCCATGATTATTCTCCTTTTCCCTTTTCATAAGTATATGGTTATTTAACTTGTTTCCCATCATAACCATGCTTTGTAAAATCATCCCCATGAGAATGTTAAATCCATGTAAAATTTCCAGCCATCACATGTATTCTATGTAAAGCCTATGGATTCCTTTATAATATTGGTATAAAATAAAAAAGAACTACTGCAGGAGATATGACACTATCCTGTGTTCATCTCTTACAATAGTTCTTTCTTAAATCTATAAACCCCAAATGCTCAATCCCGACATCAGTATTATCAGAATCCACGGATTTCTTCATCCTCGGAGCCGGTCTTATCAATAGAACGGATTTCCAGGAAGTAACTGTAGTTATCATTTACTTTTACTTCCACTCTGTCTCCAACCTTATGACCTTTCAATGCCATACCAATGGGAGATTCAATGCTGATGCGGTTTTCCATGGAGTTTCCTCTTATAGAAGTTACCAGTTTATATTTCTCAATCTCATCGTCTTCCTCGAAATATACCTCTACAATATCATCCATTCCAACTTCATCGTCTTTGGAATCATCAGAAACAATGGTTGCTGTTTTCAGCATATTCTCAAGGTAGCGGATACGGCTTTCGTTCTGGTTTTTGTGCTTCTTTGCCGCATAATATTCGAAGTTCTCACTCAGATCTCCCTGGGCTCTTGCTTCTTTTACAGCTTCGATTGCCTCTTTTCGTACAACCAGCTTGCGGTGGTCGATCTCCTGCTGGATTTTCTCAACATCTTTTTGTGTCAGCTTTTCTTTCATGACTGCATCTCCCTTTTACTACTTCTGTTTTCTATTCCTGCTTTATATTGGCTTAACCATAGCAGAAGGGCATCATTTTGTCAAATCATTACTATTCACTCCGCACCCGGTAACATACTTCACGATGCGCAGGATTTATGCATTTGGTATCTGCCGCAGAAAATCATGCGTCGTATTCTCGATCATTCTGTTAGTCAGTTCTGCAATATGTTTGGTTGATTCCCGGTGTTCCGAAGAAAGCCATGCTTTGATCATTCCCACACACCCATTAAGGCAAAATGCATAAACATATTCCACGTCATGGTTATCTGCTGCAAATTTCCCGGACAACTGCCGGAGAACCGTATCTGCAACCATCTTCTCCATCCTGCTC
>ENA-OPSD01002102-OPSD01002102.1-human-gut-metagenome-genome-assembly--contig:-NODE-2102-length-12745-cov-8.051773_pt1 | contig 12745 bp, 9 predicted proteins | sample MGYA00241453_ERZ501898 | MGnify/ENA primary metagenome ERZ501898 (study PRJEB25962, sample SAMEA2042226) | human gut metagenome | biome: human gut; feature: human-associated habitat; material: faeces... | reverse complement strand
TTTTATCTAATCTGTATGCTCTGATCTGGCATCTTTTTTTCTTTTTTCATTCTTCATAAAAGGTCTTTCTGTGCGGGGAATGCTTGCTCTTACCACGCTTACAATGATAAGTTTATGTTCTTAGTACAACGGCTTTATCCTCCTTTTCTTTTTTGGGTTCTTATCTTTTCCATCCTGATAGAAAATACAGATCCTTTTGTTCTGATTTAAGAAAACATTGTTTTTGATTTCTTTCCACGTTTGAATAAGATCTGTTACCTCACGTTCTGATCTTACCTCCCAAACCTTCCGAAAATCCGATTCAATTAACTTTCTTAATTAGTATCTTTCGGATTCTATTTTTTTATCAGTTCCTTTTCCATTCTTCTTATGAAGATTTCTCGTCGTAACTTTCTGGCTGTGGCCGGTGCTGCTGCCGCTGCCGCTGCTCTGACCGCTTGCGGCGGTTCTTCCGCTTCTTCTACCAGCACCGCTTCTTCCGCTGCTGCTTCTACTGCTTCCTCTGCTGCTGAGGGCGGTGAGAAGATCGTCAAGGTCGCTCTGACCTGCGATACCGGCACGATCGATGATGAGAGCTTCAACCAGGCATGCTGGACTGCTGTTTCCGGCTACATGGGCGATGACTGCCAGTACTACATTCCCGAGGCTGACGCTTCCGATGAGGACCGCGAGACCATGATCCGTCAGGCTGTCAACGACGGCGCTGATGTGATCGTCTGTGTCGGCTACCTGTACGGCGCTTCTCTGGCATGGGCTGCTGACCAGTATCCCGATGTCAAGTTCATCGCCATCGATGTGACTCAGGGCGATATCGGCACCGACGCTATCCCCGCCAACTGCTACTGCATCACCTTCAAGGAGGAGCAGGCAGGCTATCTGGCAGGCTACGCCATCGCAAAGGACGGCAAGACCAAGCTGGGCTTCCTGGGCGGCATGGCTGTTCCCGCTGTTATCCGTTACGGCTACGGCTTCGTGCAGGGCGCTGACGCTGCTGCTGCTGAGCTGGGTCAGAACATCGAGATCAACTACTTCTATGGCGGCCAGTTCTACGGCGATGCAAACATCACCTCCCGTATGGAGGGCTGGTACTCCAACGGCACTCAGGTCGTCTTTGCCTGCGGCGGCGGCATCTACACCTCCGCTGTTGAGGCTGCTCTGAAGAACAACGGCTACGTTATCGGCGTTGACGTTGACCAGAACTACATCGGTGCAAACGGCGTTGCAGATGGCACCTACGCTTATAACCCGTTCATCACCTCTGCTATGAAGGGCCTGTCCGAGGCTGTCAACACTGCTCTGGCTGATATCGATGCCGGCAGCTGGGACGACATCGCAGGTTCCAATGGCAACTTCGGTCTGGAGGACGGCGATTATATCGGCCTGCCCACCGATGCAGACAGCTGGAACTTCGAGTCCTTCACCACCGACGAGTACGAGGAAGTTAAGGGCAAGATCAAGAGCGGCGAGATCACTGTTGATAACAGCTCCGACGACGCTACCAAGCCCACCGTCAGCGAGTTCACCACCGTCAACTACATCCAGTAATCTGTTGTCCGGCAGGCCTGCCTGCGGACGATCAATAGTTCTTTTCAAAGCGGGGCATCCTGTAACGGGGTGTCCCGCTTTTTTTTGTCTTCTATTGGCGTAATGCGGGAAAAATGCAGCGTACTCTTCGTGAAAAGAGTACAAAAGTAATACTATTGTCTGTGCTTTCTGCCAAAAAGCAAAAAAGACATGTGCAAATTGCCGCAAATCAGGTATAATGGAACTTAAAGAAGTATCGGTGTCGAAACGACACGAAAGGAGAGTGAGCAGATTGGCAGAGGATTTTGTGATCGAAATGCTCCACATTACCAAGGAGTTCCCTGGAATCAAGGCAAACGACGATATCACCCTGCAGCTGCGCAAAGGCGAGGTACATGCCCTGCTGGGCGAGAACGGCGCCGGCAAAAGTACACTGATGAGCGTGCTGTTTGGCCTGTACCAACCGGAAGCTGGTCAGATCCGCAAAAACGGCAAGGAGGTTGTCATCCGCAACCCAAATGATGCAAACGCACTGGGCATCGGCATGGTGCACCAGCACTTCAAGCTGGTGGAATGCTTCAGCGTGCTGGACAACATCATTCTGGGGGTGGAACCCAACAAGATGGGCTTTTTGCAGAAGGCCGAGGCACGCAAAAAGGTGATGGCCCTGAGCGAAAAGTACGGCCTGCGCGTGGACCCGGATGCACTGATCAGCGATATCTCTGTTGGTATGCAGCAGCGCGTTGAGATCCTGAAGATGCTGTACCGCGACAACGAGATCCTGATCTTTGACGAGCCTACCGCAGTGCTGACCCCGCAGGAGATCGACGAACTGATGGAGATCATGCGCGGGTTCAAGAAGGAAGGCAAGTCCATCCTGTTCATTACCCACAAGCTCAACGAGATCATGGCGGTGGCAGACCGCTGCACTGTTCTGCGCAAGGGCAAGTATATGGGCACCGTGGACATCAAGGACACCACCAAGGAAGAGCTTTCCCGCATGATGGTTGGCCGTGATGTGCAGCTGCAGGTGGACAAAAAGCCCGCAGACCCCGGCAGGGTGGTGCTGGATGTGGAAAACGTTACCATGCACAGCGCCCAGCACAAGAAGGATGCAGTCCGGAATGTCTCTTTTCAGGTGCACGCCGGTGAGATCGTCTGTCTTGCTGGTATCGAGGGCAACGGTCAGACCGAGTTCGTCTACGGCCTGACTGGTCTGGAAAAGATCAGCAGCGGCAAGATCACGCTGGACGGCAAGGACATCACCAACGAGTCCATCCGTCAGCGCTCCAAGGACGGCATGAGCCATATCCCGGAGGACCGCCACAAGCACGGCCTTGTGCTGGACTACAGTCTGGAAAACAACATGGTGCTGCAGCGCTACTGGCAGCCCGAGTTCCAGAAGGGCGGCTTTATCCGCAGCGATAAGGTGCGCGAATATTCCGATAAGCTCATTGCCCAGTACGATGTGCGCAGCGGTCAGGGCAGCCTGACCACCGTGCGCAGCATGTCCGGCGGCAACCAGCAGAAGGCCATCATTGCCCGTGAGATCGATAAGGACCCGAAGCTCTTGGTGGCAGTTCAGCCAACCCGCGGTCTGGACGTTGGTGCAATTGAATACATCCACCGTCAGATCGTGGCCGAGCGCGATAAGGGTACGGCCGTGCTGCTGGTCAGTCTGGAGCTGGACGAGGTGATGAACCTGTCCGACCGCATCCTTGTGATGTACGAGGGCGAGGTCGTGGGCGAATTTGACCCCAAGACCACCACCGTGCAGGAGCTGGGCCTGTATATGGCAGGCGCACGCAAGCAGGGAAAGGAGAGCAAATAACACATGAACAAGAAAAAACTTTCCCACAGCAGTCTGAACAGCTCCATCACCAGTGTGCTGGCTGCTCTGCTGTGCATCCTGATCGGCCTTGTGGTCGGTTTTCTGGTGCTGCTGGCCATCAACCCGGCTCACGCATGGGGCGACGGCTTTGTGCGCATCCTGAAGGGCGGCTTCCATGACGCACCCTACGGTGTCGGCAAGGAGCTGGCAAATGCGGCTCCCCTCATTATGACCGGTCTGTCTGTGGCCTTTGCCTTCAAGACCGGCCTGTTCAACATCGGTGCGGCGGGTCAGTACACGCTGGGCGCTTACGGCGCTCTGTACTGCGCCATCATGCTCAAGCTGCCGTGGTTCGTCTGTCTGATTGCAGCCACCATTCTGGGCGGCATCTGGGGTGCGATCCCCGGCTTCTTCAAGGCCTACTTCAACATCAACGAAGTCATTACCTCCATCATGTTCAACTGGATCGGCCTGTATCTGGTCAATGAGCTCATTTACCAGAACGGCACCGGCCCCATGTACGATGTGCGCAATACCCGCACCATCAACATCAGCAAGAACGCCGATTACGCTCAGTCCATCATCCCGGATTTCGGCCTGAACAAGCTGTTCCAGACCAACAGCACCACCATCGCCATCTTCCTGGCGGCAGCAGTGGCAGTTCTGATCTGGGTGGTGCTGAACAAGACCACCTTCGGCTACGAGCTCAAGGCTGTGGGCCTGAACAAGAGCGCTGCCCGCTACGCCGGCATCAACGAGAAGAAGAACATCATCCTCTCCATGGCCATTGCCGGTGCACTGGCCGGTTTTGGTGCGGGCCTGTACTATCTGTCCAATGTGTCCCAGTGGAACCCGCTGAACTCCACCAGCCTGCCGACAATGGGCTTCAACGGCATTTCCGTTGCACTGCTGGCAAGCTCCAACCCCATTGGCACCATTTTCTCGGCAATCTTCATTTCCCATATCTCGGTGGGCGGCTCCTTCCTTTCCACCAAGTATTACCCCACTGAGATCTCGGACCTGATCAGCGGTATCATCATCTACCTGTGTGCATTCTCCATGCTGTTCCGCGGCAAGATCCACGCACTGCTGTTCAAGAATGCCGATAAAACCAATGTGAACGCAGAGCCTGCTGCTCCTGCAAAATCTGCAACCGAAAAGGAGGGCAAGTGATATGCTGCTTCTGATCAAATATACGCTGCTGTATGGCATCGTTCTGATGCTGGTGGCACTGGGCGGTATGTTCAGTGAGCACTCCGGCATCATCAACATTGCACTGGAAGGCATCATGGTCATTGGCGGTGTGGCGGGTGTTCTCACCCTGACCATGCTGCCTGCCGAAATGCCGGTCTTCCTCGTGGTGCTGATCTCTGTTCTGGTGGCGGCACTGGCCGGTATGGTGTACAGTCTGCTGCTGGCCTTTGCCTCCATCAACCTGAAGGCGGATCAGACTATCGGCGGCACGGCCCTGAACCTGCTGGCCACGGCCATCGCGGTGGTCCTTGCCAAGAATTTCAGCGAGAGCGGCAGTGCAAAGCTGAACTACACCAACAGGCCCTTCCTGTTCAGCATCGGCGGGCTGGAGCTGAGCATTTTTGTGCCGCTGGGCATCATTCTGCTGATCATCAGCTATGTAGTGCTGTACAAGACCCGCTTTGGCCTGCGCCTGCGTGCCTGCGGCGAGCATCCGCAGGCAGCGGACTCTGTGGGCATCAATGTCTACAAGATGCGCTATGCCGGTGTTGTCATTTCCGGTGCACTGGGCGCGATCGGCGGTATGGCCTACATTGTGCCCCCGGTGCAGACCTGGAACTTTGAGGTGGGCGTGGCCGGCGCAGGCTTCCTTGCCATGGCTGTTATGATCTTTGGCCAGTGGAAGCCCTTCAACATCTTTGGCGCAGCCATGTTCTTTGCTGTGTTCAAGAGTCTGGCAAACATTGCAGACTCCACCTTCCTGGCACAGCTGCACTGGTCCAGCAACATCTACAACATGATGCCGTTCGTGGCGTCCATGATCATTCTGGCGTTTACCTCCAAGAACAGCATGGCACCCAAGGCAGAGGGCATCCCCTACGACAAGGGATCCCGCTAAAACGACGATTTGTGTTCCCAAAACAAGGGCGCAGCTGCTTTTTCGGGCGGCTGCGCCCTTTTTGGCTTAAAATTGGGCAAAGTTTACAGAATGATACTTGCTTTTGTTTGGAATTTTGCTATACTATATCTTACAATGTCGTACTATTGAAAAAACGAGGAGCGTGATACGATGCGCGTTTATGATCTGATCGCAAAAAAGCGTGATGGCGGTACGCACAGCCGTGAGGAGCTGGAGCAGATCGTCAATGGCTATGTCAGCGGAGAAGTGACTGATTACCAGATGGCTGCATGGATGATGGCTGTCTATCTGCGCGGCATGACCGATGAGGAGACCGCAGAGCTGACCGATGTGATGGCTCACAGCGGCGTGATGGTGGATCTTTCGCCCATTCCGGGCATCAAGGTGGACAAGCACTCCACCGGCGGCGTGGGCGACAAGACCACGCTGGTCATTGCCCCCATCGTGGCGGCCTGCGGCGTGAAGATCGCCAAGATGAGCGGCCGGGGCCTTGGCCATACCGGAGGCACCATCGATAAGATGGAGAGCGTGCCCGGCACCAGAACTGCCCTCTCACAGGAGGAGTTCTTTGCGCAGGTGAACAGGATCGGTCTGTCGGTCATTGGCCAGAGCGAGGGCATTGCCATTGCAGATAAAAAAATGTATGCCCTGCGGGATGTGACCGCAACCGTCAGCTGCATCCCACTCATCGCATCCAGCATCATGTCCAAGAAACTGGCTTCCGGCTCGGATGCCATCCTGCTGGATGTGACCACCGGCACCGGAGCTTTTATGAAAACGGTAGACCAGAGCATTGAGCTGGCCAAGCTGATGGTATCCATTGGCACCCATCACGGCCGCCGGGTGGCTGCCATGATCACCGATATGGACACCCCGCTGGGCCATAACATTGGCAACAGTCTGGAAGTCATGGAAAGCATGGATGTGCTCAAGGGCCATGGCCCCGCCGACCTGACCGAGGTCTGCCTGCAGCTGGCGGCGAACATGCTGGTGCTGGCCGATAAGGGCACTCCTGCCGAGTGCCGCGCCATGGCCGAGGCGGTGATTGCCGATGGGTCTGCCTTTGCTAAGTGCAAGGAGATGTTTGCGGCGCAGGGCGGCGATACCCGCGTGCTGGACGATTACAGCCTGTTTGAGCAGCCCGCGGCAAGCTTTGAGCTGCTGGCAGAGCAGGACGGTTACATTGTGGCGAACGATGCCGAGAAAATCGGCTCTGCCAGCGTGCTGCTGGGTGCGGGCCGACAGAAAAAGGGCGACCCGCTGGATTTTGCCGCCGGCATCACCCTGCATAAAAAGCGCGGCGACTACGTAAAGAAGGGCGAGAGCCTTGCCACCTTCTACGGCGCAGCCGATAAGTTTGAAGCTGCCGCCGCCGAGTACCGCAGCGGCCTTGGATACGGCCCTGAGAAGCCGGAGGAAGCCCCGCTGGTGTATGCCCTTGTAACGAAGGACGGCGTGGCGCGCTATTAAATGAAATAAAAGCTTCCGGGACGGTATCTCCCGGGGCTTTTTTGCGTCATTTGGCAGGTTTTTGTTGCATAATGTGGAAAACAGTGGAACTTTGGCAGGAGATATGGTATACTATGATGGATTTGTGCTGTCCCGGCAGAAGGGACGCGGAAAGAGAAAGGACTTGTTATGAAGATCATTCTGGTGGGCGGCGGCAAGGTTGGTACTGCGCTGGCGCGGCAGCTCAGTGAGGAAGACCATAATGTGACCATTGTGGATACCAACAAAGCGCGTGTGGAGCACCTGACTGAAAGCTACGATGTGCTGGGCATCGTGGGCAACGGTTCCTCGATCACCACGCTGGCAGAGGCCGGCATTGAAGACGCGGATGTGTTCATTGCCGTGACCGGTTCGGATGAGCTGAACCTGCTGTGCTGCATGTTTGCCAAAAAGGCGGGCCACTGCCATGCAATTGCCCGCGTGCGCAACCCGTCCTACAGTCATGAGCTGGACTTTATCAAAAAGCAGATCGGCATTTCGGCCATCATCAATCCGGAAATGGCTGCAGCAAAGGAGATCTCCCATCTGCTGCGCTTCCCGGGTGCAAGCAAGATCGACACCTTTGCAGACGGCCGTGTGCGGCTGATCAAGTTTGCACTCACTGCAGAGCAGGGGCTGGATGGCGTGGCCATCCGCGAGATTCCCACCCGTCTGAAGAGCGACATTCTGGTGTGTGCAGTGGAGCGCAGCGGCGGCGTGATCATTCCGAACGGTAACTTTGTACTGCAGAACGGCGATCAGGTCACCTTCCTTGCAACACAGGATAAGGCCCACGAGTTCTTCCAGCGCATCCACCTGCCGGTGCGCCCGGTGCGCAATGCCTTCATCGTGGGCGGCGGTGCCATCGCCTTCTATCTGAGCCAGGAGCTGCTGGAAAACCACGTGCGTGTGCGCATCGTGGAGCGCGACCCTGCCCGCTGCATGGAGCTGGCCGAGCAGCTGCCCGGCGCACAAATCCTGAACGAGGACGGCTCCAACCGCGAATTCCTGCTGTCCGAGGGCATGGAGTCCACAGAGGCTTTTGTGGCCCTGACCAACATCGACGAGGAGAATGTGCTGCTGACCCTGTTTGCCAAAAAGCACTCCAAGGGCAAGCTGGTCACCAAAGTCAACCGTCTGGAGTTCGATGATATTCTGGCCGGTCTGGATCTGGGCAGCGTGGTCTACCCCAAGTACATGACCTGCGATTACATCGTGCAGTATGTGCGTGCACTGCAGAACGAAGCGGGCAGCAACATCAAGACGCTGTACCGCATTCTGGACGACCGCGTGGAAGCGCTGGAATTTACCGTCCACGAGAAGAGCGCTGCCACCGGTGTCCCCCTGAGCCAGCTGCACCTGAAAAAGAATCTGCTGCTGTGCTGCATCACCCGCGGCCATCAGATCCTGATCCCGCGCGGCGGCGACCAGATCCAGGTAGGCGACAACGTGATCGTGGTCACGCTGGAGCATGGTCTGCATGACCTGCGCGATATTCTGGACAAGGGCGCAGAGGGTTGACGGAGGCAGACTATGAATTATGCGATCGTTTTCCGTCTGCTGGGCTATGTCATGCTGATCGAGGGTGCGCTGCTGCTGCTGCCTGCAGCGGCCAGCTGGATCTACGGCGAATGGTTCGTGCTGGGCGTGTTTCTGATCACGGCGGCAGTCAGCGCCGCCATCGGCTACGCCCTGCGCGGCATCAAGCCTAAAAGCAAGATGTTCTATATGCGGGAGGGCTTTGCTGCTACCTCGCTGAGCTGGATCGTCATTTCCATCGTGGGCGCCGTTCCGTTTGTGGTGGCGGGCTGCATCCCGAACCCGGTGGACGCCCTGTTTGAGACGGTGTCCGGCTTTACCACCACCGGTGCCAGCATCCTGCCCGGGGTAGAGGATCTGCCCAAGGGCATCCTGTTCTGGCGCAGCTTCACCCACTGGATCGGCGGCATGGGCGTTCTGGTGTTCCTGCTCTCGCTGCTGCCCCTGACCGGCGGCTCCCACGTCAACCTGATGAAGGCAGAAAGCCCCGGCCCTCAGGTGGATAAGCTGGTGCCCAAGGTGCAGTCTACCGCAAAGATCCTGTACGGCATCTATTTTGCACTCACCGTGCTGGAGGTGGTATTCCTGCTGCTGGGCGGCATGCCGCTGTTTGAGTCCATGCTCACGGCCTTCGGTACGGCGGGCACCGGCGGCTTCGGCTTCAAGAACGACAGCTTTACCAGCTTTTCTCCCTACATCCAGTGGGTCGTGACCATCTTCATGATTCTGTTTGGTGTCAACTTCAATGCCTACTTCCTGCTGTTGCTGCGCAAATTCAACCGCGCCATCAGCGAGGAAGTGCGCGGCTACTTCGCCATTATTCTGGTGGCAATTGGCATTATCACGGCCAATATCTACAGCCTTTATAACAGCTTTGGCGAAGCGGTGCGTCAGGCAGCCTTTCAGGTGGGCTCCATCATCACGACCACTGGCTTTTCCAGCTGTGACTTTGACCTGTGGCCCACCCTCTCCAAAGAAATTCTGGTGGTGCTCATGTTCATTGGTGCCTGCGCAGGCAGCACCGGCGGCGGCATCAAGGTGAGCCGCCTCCTCATTCTGGGCAAGACCTTGGGCAAGGAGCTCAAGCAGGCACTGCACCCGCAGGTGGTGGCCCCCGTCCGCATGGACGGCAAGCTGCTCAACCACGAGACCATCCGCACCACCAATGTGTTTATGGGCGCGTATTTCTTCATCTTCGTGGTATCCTTCCTGCTCATCAGTCTGGATGGCTTTGATATGGTGACGAACTTCACAGCCATTGCAGCTACTTTGAACAACATCGGCCCGGGCCTTGCGCAGGTAGGCCCCATGATGAACTTTGGCAGCTTTACGAACCCCGCAAAGCTGGTGATGATCTTTGACATGCTGGCCGGCCGTCTGGAGATCTTCCCGATGCTGGTGCTGTTCCTGCCGGATACATGGCGCAGATTCTAAAAAGCAATTATAAAAAGCCATCTGTGATCTTCTGCTCGTATTGAGCATTTGGAAAGATACAGATGGCTTTTTTGCGCGTAACGGTAAGCTGCACAAACCCTTCCCTTTTCGGGGAGGGCGGATCTGCGAAGCAAAGACGAAGAAGCTTTTATACTTCCACTTTTTCCTGTGCCCGGTACTGCAGGGCTTCCAGCACACAGTCCTCATCCAGCAGCTGTTTGCCTGCCAGATCGGCCACCGTGCGGGCCACCCGAAGGATGCGGTCATGGGCGCGGGCGGAAAGGCCCAAAGCGTCGTAGGAGGCGCGCAGCAGCCGCTCGGCGGCGGGGGTCATGCGGCAGACGCGCCGCACCTGCCCGGCGGTGAGCTGGGCGTTGCAGAGCACACCCTCAAAACCCGGGGCGGCATAGCGCTTTGCCTGAATGGCCCGGGCGGCAAGCACCTGTTTGCGCAGATCGGCGCTGCTCTCGGAAGGGACGACGGCGTGCAGCTCGTCAAAGGCGATGGGGTCCATCTCCACGCACAGGTCGATGCGGTCCAGCAGCGGGCCGGACACACGGCTGCGGTACTGCCGCACAGCACTGGGCGAACAGGTGCACTGCCGGGTGGGGTGACCGTAGTAGCCGCACTTACAGGGGTTCATGGCGGCTACCAGCTGGAAGCGGCTGGGATAGGTGGCACTGCCTGCCGCGCGGCTCACGGTGATCTGGCCGTCCTCCAGCGGCTGGCGCAGCACTTCCAGACTCTCGCGGGAGAACTCCGGCAATTCGTCTAAAAACAGCACACCGCAGTTGGCAAGGCTGCACTCGCCGGGCCGGAACTGTGCGCCGCCGCCAGCCAGAGCCGCGGCACTGGCCGAGTGGTGCGGACTGCGGAAAGGCCGTGCAGAGATCAGGCCCCGGCCCTGCGGCAGCTGCCCTGCAATGGAATAAATTTTAGTGGTCTCCACGGCTTCCTCACGGGTGAGCGGCGGCAGGATGCCGGGCAGACGCTTTGCCAGCATGGATTTGCCGGTGCCGGGTGCGCCAATGAGCAAAACATTGTGTCCGCCTGCGGCAGCAATGACCATAGCCCGCCGCGCCAGCGACTGGCCCATCACGTCCGCAAAATCCGGCACCTGTGCCCATGCGTCTGCAGGGTCAAAGGGAACAACAGCCGCCGGGGCAAGCGGGGAGATGCCGCGCAGGGCATCTACAACTTCGCGTGCCGTGTGGGCGGGGTAGACGGCCATGCTGTCGGCACAGGCCTCGGCTGCTTCGGCGGCATTCTCGGCAGGTACATACAGGGCGTGGGTGCCATTTTCTGCTGCAGCCAGCGCCATGGGCAGCACGCCGGAAACCGGCCGCAAGGTGCCGTCCAGTGCCAGTTCGCCCAGAAATGCCGCGTCGGCAGGCACATCCTCCAGCTGGCCGCTGGCAGTGAGCACTGCCAGCAGAAGCGGCAGGTCGTACACCGGGCCGGTCTTGCGCACATCCGCCGGGGCAAGATTGATGGTAATGCGCCGGTCCGGGAACTTGAAGCCCAGATTTTTGATGGCGGCGCGCACACGGTCGGCGCTTTCACGCACAGCGGAATCCGGCAGGCCTACGATAGAAAATGCAGGCAGACCGCCGGAAATGTCGGCCTCCACTGCCACGGCAAAGCCGCTCAGGCCGTTCAGACCAAAGCTTCTGGTAACAGAATACATGTTGTTCTCCCTTATCCCAGCGGATGATATGACGGAAAAGAATTGGCAAAAGTGGAAAATGTTGGATGATTGTGTCATACTTCGACACAAAAATACTTCTGAATTCATTATAGTAAAGGGCAGGAAAGATGTCAATGCGATAGAGAGGAGAGAGTTTTCCATGATGAGCAAAGAATACTGCCGCTATATCCGTACATATTCAGAACTGGAAGGGCTGCAGCATGCCCACACCCTTGTATATTGCGGTGCCGCCGCTGCGCAGGGCGTTGTAATGGAGCTGCGGCAGGAGCAGGATGGCCGGGTGCGCCGCAGCGCGGTGCTGCTGCAGGACATTTTTGCCCGGGCAATGCAGCTGCTGCGCTACCTGTGTGAAAACAGCGTCGGTTTGGAGCAGTGGCTGGACGTTCTGGACGATGCAGGCCAGAGTTATGAACTGCTGGAAAATGCAGACGAGGCCGGGATGGTTCCCGACTTTACCGGGAAAAACTTGGATTTTTGTGCCATATGCCGGTTTTGAATTGTAAATCTTGTTGCAGATTACGCAATTGACACATGGACGCGGAGAGTTTATATTATAAGTAGGTTTAACCAAACCTGTTCTTTTTTGCGGAAAAATTTACAAAAGGTAAGGTGTGCAAGATGTATTTGGATGAATATAAGCGCTGGATGGCTGCAGAGCTGGAAGACGCTGATCTGAAGCCGGAGCTGGCCAAGATCGAGGGAAATGATGACGAGATCAAGGACCGCTTTGCTGTGGCTTTGAAGTTTGGCACCGCTGGTCTGCGCGGCGTTCTGGGCGCTGGCACCAACCGTATGAATATCTATGTTGTGCGTCAGGCCACGCAGGGTCTGGCAAACTGGGTCAAGACTCAGGGCGGCAGCCAGACTGTGGCGATCAGCTACGACAGCCGCCTGAAGAGCGATATCTTTGCCAAGACCGCCGCAGGCGTTCTGGCGGCAAACGGTATCAAGGTGCGCATTTACGATGCTCTGATGCCTGTGCCTGCACTGAGCTTTGCTACCCGTTACTACCAGTGCAATGCTGGTATCATGGTCACGGCTTCTCACAACCCGGCCAAGTACAACGGCTACAAGGCCTACGGCCCGGATGGCTGCCAGATGACCGATG
>ENA-OPSD01002100-OPSD01002100.1-human-gut-metagenome-genome-assembly--contig:-NODE-2100-length-12750-cov-4.075148_pt1 | contig 12750 bp, 8 predicted proteins | sample MGYA00241453_ERZ501898 | MGnify/ENA primary metagenome ERZ501898 (study PRJEB25962, sample SAMEA2042226) | human gut metagenome | biome: human gut; feature: human-associated habitat; material: faeces... | reverse complement strand
AAACATCCTCAATACAACTCTCACAACCAACAAATGCAAAATTTAAACAGGCTCTAAAAGTTTTGCCAAAAGGCCTTTTTATCTTTCATCTTTCACCATAATCGTTTGATAATCAATGAAGGCTTATGATGGAGAAAATAACAAACGCTTTTTATTCACGTGGATATCCCACCGGATTGTTCATGATCGGCAATTGGCTGTCCGTTAGTTTCAAGATCCGTTTTAAAGCAGCCTGGTCCATCGTGGCACGGGGAACGGTTGCCAGACCGGTGGCTGCGCAGAAAATATTGATGTTTTGGCAAACGATGCCGGCATCGACAGCGGCCATCAGTTTGGTGTGGTCGGCAATGTTTCCGAAGCGTGAAAGATCGGAAACGAGTACCAAGCTGACTGGGGCTGATTTGACAAAATCCTGACTGCCGGCAACAGCGGCCCGGTGATCTCCTTTAGCAATAGGTTGCAGGCTGTTTGCCTTGGCATCGTACAGGTAAGCGCCCTCTTTCATAATGACATAAATGTCGATATCCTGTTTGTTCAACGCTGAGGGAGCCGTTCGTTTTCCGTCCGGGCGGTTAATCCCGTTTGCTGCCCATAATAGATCCGATAGATCCTGTAAACTGAGTTCCTTGGCTGCATATTCCCGGTCGGAGTGACGGTCGGATAACGCTTTCATAACGGAACTGCCTCTGTTTTTGTCCGGAGAGCTTAATTTGATTGCTTTCAGATCTTGTGCATACATGGTGACGACGAGTAATAATGATGCAAAAATGAATGATAATTTTCTCATAAACTTATTCTTTTTATGATTGATTTCAACAAAAATAGGTGAAATATGCAGAAATCGAACACCAAAATACAACTTTTACAATTCTTTAAACTGTAAAATTACGAATGGATCGTAGATAAAGTTACATTTGCAACTGTTTTTATGTGAATGTATAATCGATAATATCTAAATTCTCAAATTTAATGAAAGAAAAACTACTCTACTTAATGCTGATACTATTTGTGTCTGCGTCAGTGTTTGCGCAAACCGGAGGTGGATCAGCCGCCTTTACAATTAAGGGCCAAGTAGTCGACTCTCTATCCAATGAGTCCGTACCTTATGCCACGTTGAGGATAGCTTTGGCTTCCGCACCACAGAATCCTGTGAAATTGTTGGCTTGTGATGATGATGGCAAGTTCACGGCAACGATGAACAAGCCGGGTAAGTATGTGATGACAATGGAATCTTTAGGGAAAGTGCCTGCCAAGAAAACATTTACATTGTCGGAGAGCAAGAAAGTCGTGAATTTCGGTAAGTTGTTTATGCATGACGATACGCAGCAGTTAAAAGAGGTTACCGTAACAGCCCAAAAGCCGTTGGTGAAGGTGGAAGTCGATAAATTGACTTATAGCCTGGAAGACGACCCGGAAGCTAAAACCAGCAATGCGTTGGAAATGTTCCGTAAGGTTCCGATGGTCACGGTGGATGGCGAGGATAAAATCCAGTTGAAAGGATCTTCCAATTATAAAATCTATATGAATGGCAAACCCTCCAATTTATTGAGTGGCGACAACGCATCCGATGTATTGAAAAGTATGCCGGCCAGCTCGATCAAGAACATCGAGGTCATTACCGATCCTGGTTCCAAGTATGATGCAGAAGGGGTTGGAGGTATTATCAATATCATTACGACCAAGAACGCATTGCAAGGATATACGGGAACGATTCGTGCCAACGCCAGTACGCTGGGGAGCTTTGGTGGCGGTGGTTATGTTTCGATGAAAGCAGGAAAGTTCGGTATTACTGCTAATTATGGCTATAACTACCGTAATTCTCCCTGGAATGATACCTATTCGATGCGAGATGAGGAAGAAGCGAAATACCAGCAGGGTGACGAGACTTTTACCCGTCCGTCTTCTTTGTTGAATGAGCATGGACGCAGCAAAAACAAAGGGCCGTTCCAATACGGTTATTTGGAAGGTAGCTATGAGATCGATACGTTGAACTTATTAAGTGTAGGTGTCAATTTGTTCCGGGGAAAATCAACTAATCTCTCCGAATTGATTGCGGATAAGGTCAATCGGACCGATCTGACAAATGGGGAACCGACAACGATGTATTCTTATAAACGTTATTCGGATTCAAAAGGAACATTCGGCTCTACAGATGTCAATGTCGATTTCCAGCATTCAACCAGTAAGAAGGATGAATTGCTGACTTTGTCCTACCGCTTCAGCCAATCCCCCAATGACAATGAAGGGCATTCCCGGCTTGAAGATCTGGAAGGGGTTTATAGCCAGGCTTACCGCTATCCTAACTGGAATATTAATGATGCTTCAACGACGGAACACACGGCACAGGTCGATTATACGACTCCTTTGTTTAAAGATCAGACATTGGAAGCCGGTGTGAAATATATAAATCGCCAGAGCAAGAGTAATACATTGGAACAGGTGAAGGATTCTTTAAATGTCTGGCAGGATATTTCGCAGCGTAATAGTGACTTCCGTCATACTCAGCATATTTATTCCGCTTATTTGGGATATATGGTCAAGTTCAATAAATTCGGGGCTAAAGCAGGTGTCCGTGCGGAGGGAACCAGCTTGAATGCGGAGTTTGCCAAGGCGCCGGAAGAAAACTTCAAAACAAATTACTTTGACGTTGTCCCGAATGCGACATTGACTTACCAGTTAGACATGTCTTCACAGTTACGTTTAGGATACAATATGCGTATCCAGCGTCCGGGGATCTGGTATCTGAATCCGTATTTGAATAACATCGACCCGCAGCGTATCTCGCAAGGTAATCCGAATCTGGATTCGGAAAAGAGTAATAATGTGAACTTCAACTTTAGTAAGTTTGCACAGAAGTTCAGTATAAATGCAAGTTTGAGCTATACATTTGTTAATAATGCGATTGAAAGATATACAATAATTGCCAACTTCCCGGAATCCGATCCGCTTTCTCAATATAACGGAGCTTCTTATAGCACTTATGGAAATATGGGAAAACGTCAGCAGGTCGGATTGTTCCTGTATGGCAGTTGGAATCCGGTTCCTCTGTTCCGTATCTATATGAACGGTGGGTTGGATTATACGAATATCGACAGCAAAAAGTCATTGGGACTGACAAAGGATGGTGTGGCTGGCCGAATCTTTGCAGGGACACAGTTTAATTTGCCGAAAGATTTTCGTATTAATTTGCATGGTGGTTATTTCAGTCCGTGGATTCAATTGCAGGGAAAACAATCTCCTTTCTACTTTGCAGGTCTGAATATCAGTAAGGATTTCCTGAAAAAGAAACTCTCCGTTTCTTTGGGTGCACAGAACCCGTTCTGGAAAACCATGAAGATGGAATCGACTACGACAGGTGAAGGTTTTGTGGACCGTTCTACTACTTGGCGTCATGCCCGTGAGTTCCGTTTGAGCGTCTCTTACCGTTTCGGTACGATGAAAGGCCAGATCAAGAAAGTGCGCCGCGGTATCAGCAACGACGATACTAAAGGCGGTGGAGAAGGCAATAACGCCGGTGGCGGTGAACAGGCAATGTAGAAATTTATGAATTCTGATTTATGATTTATGGGTTTCTAATAAATCATAAATCAGAATTCATAAATCATAAACCTCTCCTTAAATTTCCGCTCTCGGACAAATCTATCCATCCAATTAGACAAATTGTGCCTGTCTTTCTGCCGCCAATCACCTACTTTTGGCTCGTATATAAAGAATTTTGTAAACATGAAACACACGATCTTTAGTCTGATACTCTTTTTTATCAGCACTTCAACCTTTGCTACGCGTAAAGAAATCCTGTTGAACGAGAACTGGATGTTTCGTTTTTCCCATCAGGTACAGTTTAAAAGTGAAGAACGGGTGAACCTGCCCCATACTTGGAACAGTGGCGATGCCCTTTCCGGCAAGCAGGATTACTATCGTGGAATGGGTAACTATACCAAAACGCTGTTTGTAAAACCTGAATGGAAAGGCAAACGTCTCTTTCTGCGTTTTGAAGGAGTCAATACAATAGCGAATGTTTTTATTAATGATGTGCATATCGGCGAACATCGCGGCGGATATGGCGCGTTTGTATTCGAGATTACCGATAAAGTGAAATATGATGCCGACAACCGGATATTGGTGAAGGTCAACAATGCCTTGCAGCAGGACGTCATGCCTTTAGTCGGCGATTTTAATTTCTATGGAGGTATTTACCGGGATGTGAATCTGATCATAACGGACCCGGTTAATATCTCACTCACCGACTATGCTTCTCCTGGTGTCTATCTGATTCAGAATAAAGTGACGAAAGAGCAGGCCGATGTGAAGGCAAAAGTGCTCGTCTCTAACGGAAGCGCGAAGGTGCAACCCGTAAAAGTGGACATCAAGATCTGGGAGGACGACAAGCTTGTCCAACAGCAGGATATAAAAGTCACGGTGGATGCCAATGACTGGGCTACAACCGGAATGGATTTGACAATCCGAAATCCCCGTCTTTGGAATGGCCGTAAAGATCCGTTCATGTATAAGGCCGAAATATCTCTTCTTTCCGAGGGTCAAATAATAGATCGGATTGTACAGCCATTAGGCTTGCGCTATTATCATGTGGATGCCGAGAAAGGTTTCTTTCTGAATGGGGAACATCTGAAACTGAAAGGAGTATGCCGCCACCAGGATCGGGCGGAAAGGGGAAATGCGCTTTATAAAATGCATCACGATGAAGATGCGGCCATTATGGTTGAGATGGGGGCTAATGCCGTTCGTCTGGCTCATTATCCGCAAGCGACTTACTTTTATGACCTGATGGATAAATACGGAATTGTCACCTGGGCTGAAATTCCGCAGATCGGGCCGGGCGGATACCAGGACCAGGGCTACATCAACCAGCCTTCTTTCCGGGAGAACGGGAAAGAGCAGTTGAAAGAATTGATTCGCCAGCATTATAATCATCCGTCGATCTGTTTCTGGGGGTTGTTCAATGAGTTGAAGACCATCGGAGACAATCCGACCGAGTATATCGAGGAATTGAACGACCTGGCCCATCAGGAGGACCCGACTCGCCTGACAACATCTGCCAGCTTCCTTTCTTACGACGATGATATAAATAAGGTGACTGATGTGATTGCCTGGAACCAGTATTTCGGTTGGTATGGCGGTTCTCCTTCCGATATGGGGAAATGGCTGGATGCCAATCACATTTCTTATGAGGAGCGTCACATTGTGGAGGAGAATCCAACTTACGAAGAGCTGAAGCAGTGGTATGAGAATGGGGATTTACCGCTAAAGAAGTTTTTTAATACAAGTGGTATGCTTTATAAAGAGCAAAAATTAAAAGACAAGCTTCCTGACATGAGCGAGGAAGAGCAGTTGAGGCTTCTGGCGACAAACGGAATGCTTGTGAAACGACCATTGATCGTGAAAGAAAATCTTGTGTTGACGGGATTTAAAGAGAAAGAATGGACGGAAAAGTTATTATAAGGTCTGGAAAAGGAGATTATAACATGGGAAAAATTATAAATATTTTACCAATGGCAAATAGAGAAGGCAATCTGCAGGAAATCATGGAGGCGCTGCAGGAGGTAAAAGATGCGCTTGTGGAAGTGCTGGATCAGTATGAGGAGGAGGGAGCTGAGGAGAAAGCGGATACTTTGACGGAAGCATTGGATGCACTTGAAGATGCGTACGATGTAATCAATGACGTAGTAATGGATGAAATTTAGCGGTAAGGAGGACTCGGATATGTTGACGAATTGGAATCCGGCACGTATGCCGGAAAAGGATGAGATGAAGTTACGTTTATCTACAGCCAGAAAGCAGTTGTATGATTTACAGATGAAGATCAAGGAACATAAAATTCCGGTAATTGTGCTTTTTGAAGGCTGGGGTACATCCGGAAAGGGAAGCACGATCGGTAAGGTGATCCGGAATATTGATCCGCGCTTTTTCAAGGTCGTGACAATGTCCGAGCCGACAGATGAGGAACTAAGATATCCATTTTTATATCGATTTTTTAAGGAGATTCCAGAAGCAGGAAAATTCACATTCCTGGATTCTGGCTGGTTGGAGCAGATCTGCAGAGAGCATTTAGAGGGAAAAACAGATGAAAAAGAATATGCTTCTCGTATAGAAAGTGTCCGCAATTTTGAAAGACAACTGACAGATAACGGTTATCTTGTCTTGAAGTTTTTTATGCAGATAGAGAAGAAAGAACAAAAAGAACGGGAGCAGGATCTTCTGGAAAGCAAGGATACAAAATGGCGCGTTTCCCTGTTCGATCAGTGGGAAAATGCACATTATAAAAAATGCAAAAAGGCATTTTCAAAGTACATGTCAGATACAAATGCATCTTCCGCACCATGGTATATCATTGATGCAAGTGACCAGAAGTGGGCAGAGCTGCAGGTGATGGAGACGCTGGTGAGCAACATTGAAGTGGCATTGCAGAATCAGGCGCATTCGGTGCCAATCTTGCAGAATGTATTTCCGCTGGAACCAATTCCACGTCTTGCAGATATTGATTTGCAAGACAAAATATTGAATGACGAAGAATACAAGAAAGAATTAAAACAGCTTCAGATAGAACTAGGAAAACTGCATAATAAACTTTATCGGAAAAGGATTCCGGTCATTATCACATATGAAGGCTGGGATGCAGCAGGAAAAGGCGGCAATATCAAGCGGATCGCAGGAGCGCTCGACCCACGCGGTTACGAAGTTCATCCGATCGCAAGCCCGGAACCTCATGAGAAAGCAAGACATTACCTGTGGCGTTTCTGGACGAGACTGCCGAAAACAGGACATATCGCTATTTTTGACCGCACCTGGTATGGAAGAGTGATGGTGGAGCGTCTGGAGGGATTTTGCAGTGAAAATGACTGGATGCGCGCCTACAATGAGATCAACGAATTTGAAAAAGAACTTCACGACTGGGGCGCTGTGATCATCAAATTCTGGGTGCAGATTGACAAAGATACGCAGCTTGAGCGTTTTAATGAGAGACAGAATACACCGGAAAAACAGTGGAAGATCACAGACGAGGACTGGCGCAACCGTGACAAATGGGATGCGTATGAGACAGCGGTCAATGAGATGATCCAAAAGACCAGCACCTCCTATGCTCCGTGGCATATTTTAGAGTCTGTCGACAAGAAATATGCCCGGATAAAAGCTCTTAAGATCGTTGTGGAGGAGCTGGAGAAGGTGTTGGGGTAAAGGATAATATTAAGCCAGTTCAGCTTCCAGCTTATTAATATGTTTGAATTCAACGATCACCATGCTAAGACCGACTGCAAAGGACAGAAGGTCGGCAATCGGTCCTGCATAAAGTACGCCCATAATGCCGAAAAAATGCGGCAGTGCAACGATAAGCGGCAGCAGGAACAGGATCTGTCTGGTCAGGGAGAGGAAAGTTCCCTTGTACGCTTTTCCGATGGAACTGAAAAACATCGAGGAGATCGGCTGCAAAAAGTTTAACCAGGTGAAGAACAGGAAGGCTCGGAAATAGTTGACACCGAACTCAAAATATTCTTCGCTTCCGCTTCCGAACAGACCAAGGATCTGTCTCGGGAAAAGCTGGAACAGCAAAAAGGAAATAATGGATACAATCGCACCGACTGACGCTGCGAGAAGGAAAGCGTCCTTCACCCGTTTGTATTGCTTTGCACCGTAATTAAAACTTTCAATTGGCTGGCTTCCCTGGGACAGTCCGATAATAATAGAAAAATAAAGCTGGTTTACCTTCATGACAATTCCGGCACAGGCGATCGGGATGGATTCGCCATAAACGGACTGTGCGCCGTAGTGTTTTAACAGGTTGTTCATGACGATCTGCACGATCATCATGGCAATCTGGTTAATGCCTGAGGACATGCCGAGGGAACAGATCTGTGCGAGAACTTTCCCGGAAGGGATAAAATGCTGTTTTTCTAATGTCACAGTGTGGTAATGCATGAGGTAACGGATCGCGATCGCAGCGGAGATGATCTGTCCGATGACAGTCGCCCAGGCAGCACCGTACATTCCCCATTGGAAACCGAATACGAACAGTGCGTCTAAGACAATATTAATGACAGCACCTGAAACTGTGACAAACATTGCCATTTTCGGGTTGCCGTCCGCACGGATCAGGTGACCGCTTCCGATGGTTAAGATCAGAAATGGAAAACCGACCGCTGTGACGCGGACATATTGCTCTGCCAGTGGGAGTACATCTGCCGGGGAACCAAAGAGCACTAACAGCGGATTTAAAAACAGTTCGGTGATAAGCAGTAAAAGAAATCCGAGTGAGAGCAGCATAGTGATGGAGTTGCCGATATAATAAGGAGCTTCCTCTTTTCGTCCAGCGCCCATATGAAGGTTAAAGCTTGCTGCTCCGCCGATCCCAAAAAGCAGTGCCAGCGAAGTGCAGAGCATAGAGAGTGGAAAGGCGATATTGGTTGCAGCATTTCCGAGCGTGCCGACTGCATTTCCGATAAAAAGCTGGTCAGCGATATTGTAAACGGCGCTGACAAGCATTGCGATAATGCTTGGAACAGCAAAACGTGCCACCAGCGTGGAAATTCTATCGGTACCAAGTGGATTTGTCATTTGTTTTTCCTGTGTCATGTTGATAAACTCCTTTTTTATAAAATTCAGGTGTCAAAATGTCTGTATTTTCATTTATAATATCAAATTGTACATCAAAAATTGTGAATCATTTGAAACCAGAAAAATTGTAAGCCTGCTAACATTTTCTGTCAAGAATAAAAAATTATAAAATGTCTCTGAAATTTTTATGAAAGAATCACGGAAAGGCTTTACCAAACCGAAGAACGCAGATAAAATGGAACTCATAAAGCAAGCGAAAAACAGGAGAAGCAGATATTGAATACAACCAAAATCGCACTGGAAGCGTCATTGAAAGAGCTTTTGAAAAAGAAACCTTTTGATAAGATCACCATCGCAGATCTGACAGAGGACTGTGGGATCAGCCGTATGGCATTTTACTATCATTTCAAGGATATCTATGATCTGGTAGAGTGGGCATGTGTGGAAGACGGCAAAAAAGCCCTGCGGGATAAGAAAACTTACGATACCTGGCAGGAGGGGTTTGCCCAGATCTTTGAGGCAGTGCTAGAAAACAAGCCGTTTATTATGAACGTCTATCATTCGGTGAGACGTGAAAAGATCGAGAGTTTTCTATACAAACTGACATACCAGCTGATTGCGGATGTTGTCGAGGAAAAATGCTCCAGAGATCATCTGCCGGAAACAGATAAACAGTTTATTGCAGATTTTTACAAATACGGTTTTGTCGGAATCATGTTAGACTGGATCGACCGCGGAATGAAAGAGGATTATCAGAAGATCGTAGATCTGCTCGCAGTGACGTTGCATGGTAATATTGCCAATTCCATCCGTAATTTTGAACAGGTGAAGGAAAAAATGTAATTTGCGATAAAGAAGATTTGGGCAATTGAAAGAATATTATGGGGCGTTTCGCAGACACCCATAGGATTTTTTACAAAAAAGGTGAAGTGATAAAATTTTTATCATTTCACCTTTTTTGTAAATTGGCAATCATTTTGGGGCAAGCTATCATAGAGACATCAAAAAACAGATTAGACAATTGCGAAACTCCTAGAAACCTAAATTGAATTGTGAAAAAATAACAAAAGCTTGAGAAAACACTGGGGAGCGGTCGGTACTTGAAGGCAGGTACAACAACCGTTGTGACTGGCTTCTTAGTACCGTTACCAGCGACACGTAGCGAAAGCGTGTTTTCGAAAATTTTGTTGATTTTGAACAATTGAAAGAAGATTATGAAGAGTTTCGCAAACGCCTAAAAAAGAGGATCGATGAAAGGAGAAATGAACCATGGAAAAGAAAAACATTGGACTTGGAGTAGCTGCACTTGCAGCAGGAGCAGGAGCCGTGGCACTTGCCGCAAAGAATCATAAGAATAACGTCAAAAATGAGGTGAAAAAAGCGGCAGCAAATGCACCTGAGCAGGAATACCGCAATACAGAGCGCGGAAAAAATGAAAAAAACAGCAAAGGCATTTATTATACCAACGGTAACTATGAAGCTTTTGCAAGACCAAAGAAACCGCAGGGGGTTGACGAAAAAAGTGCATATATAGTAGGAAGCGGCCTTGCTTCTCTGGCAGCAGCCTGCTTTCTGGTAAGAGATGGACAGATGCCGGGAGATCACATCCATATTTTGGAGGCAATGGACATTGCAGGTGGAGCATGTGATGGCATTTATGATGCGACCAGAGGTTATGTAATGCGTGGCGGACGTGAGATGGAAAATCATTTTGAGTGTCTGTGGGATTTATTCCGGAGCATTCCATCCATTGAGACGCCGGGAGTTTCTGTTCTGGATGAGTATTACTGGTTAAATAAAGAAGATCCAAACTACTCTCTCTGCCGTGCAACGGAAAAACAGGGAAAAGATGCGCACACTGATGGAAAATTTAACTTAAGTCAGAAAGGCTGCATGGAGATCATGAAACTTTTCATGACAAAAGACGAGGATCTTTACGATAAGACGATCGAGGATGTATTTGATGATGAGGTATTTGATTCCACATTCTGGCTGTATTGGAGAACCATGTTTGCGTTTGAAAATTGGCACAGTGCATTGGAAATGAAACTTTATTTCCAGCGTTTTATTCATCATATCGCCGGACTGCCGGATTTCTCAGCACTGAAATTCACAAAATACAATCAGTATGAATCACTGATCCTTCCAATGCAGAAGTATCTCGAGGAAGCAGGTGTTGATTTTCAGTTTAATACAGAAGTGATCAATGTTATTTTTGAGATCAAAGATGGAAAGAAAGTGGCAAAAACAATCGAGTGTAAGGTAAAAGGTGTGGAAGAGGGCATCACATTAACAGAAAACGATCTCGTATTTGTCACAAACGGAAGCTGTACCGAGGGAACTATTTACGGAGACCAGAATCATGCACCAAACGGTGATGCAGAGGTTCGTACAAGCGGCTGCTGGAATTTATGGAAAAATATTGCAAAACAGGATCCGTCCTTCGGACACCCGGAGAAATTCTGCTCTGATATTGCAAAAACAAACTGGGAATCTGCAACCGTCACAACATTAGATGATAAGATCATTCCTTATATTATGGATATCTGTAAGAGAGATCCGAGAAGCGGAAAAGTCGTGACAGGTGGTATCGTGAGCTGCCAGGATTCCAGCTGGCTGTTAAGCTGGACGATCAACCGTCAGGGACAGTTCAAAGAGCAGGATAAAAATCAGGTCTGCGTATGGGTTTATGGATTATTTACCGATGTACCGGGCGATTATATTAAGAAACCAATGAAAGAATGTACCGGAAAAGAGATCACAGAAGAGTGGCTTTATCATCTGGGCGTTCCGACAGAAAAAATCGGAGAGCTTGCTGAACACAGCGCCATCTGTGTTCCAACCATGATGCCATATATCACAGCATTCTTTATGCCGAGAACCAAAGGCGACAGACCGGATGTTATCCCGGACGGCTGCGTGAACTTCGCATTCCTGGGACAGTTTGCAGAGACTCCGAGAGATACCGTATTCACAACAGAGTATTCTGTGAGAACTGCAATGGAAGCTGTTTATGGATTGCTTGGTGTAGACCGTGGTGTGCCTGAGGTCTGGGGAAGTGTTTATGATATCCGCGAACTCTTAGACAGCAGTGTAAAACTCATGGACGGAAAGTCTCCGCTTGAAATCTCATTGCCGGGACCGTTAAACGCATTGAAGAAACCATTGCTTCGTGTGGTAAAAGGAACTGTCATTGAAAAAGTACTGCGCGATCATAATGTGATTAAAGAAGGTATGATCTGATTTTTCAATCTGAAAAACAGACAAAAAAGAAATGTAATTTTTTGTCAAAAAAGATGTTGACAAATGAATTGTGGTTTGTTATTATCCCATCTTTGACAGTTGAAAAACAAAAAAACGGTTGTAAAGCCAGTAAAATCAATGCTTGCAGCCGTTTTTTGTTTCGTAACGATATGTGCTATTGTGCTATATTTTTTACGCTATGGTAAATTTATTTCTTTTGTTTGCCTGATGATGCTTCGCATCGTAGATTTTTTGATGAATTCATAGTCTGTCCGAAAACCAAAAGTTTTGTGTAATGAATCTGTTATTTCAGTTCGTGTGTAGGACGGAACATAGCCATTAGCAGTATTTAACAGTGTCATTTTCATAGAACGTAAGGTCTCGATGATCTGTTCTGTTGTATAGTTATTTCCTATTTTCTGCTCTAACAGACGGTAGAGAAGAAGGCTGATGTAACAGGTCATGAAGTGAGCCTTAATCCGGTCATCTCTTCTGACATACACAGGTCTGGCTTCGAATTCAGTTTTCATGATTCTGAAGTTCTCCTCAATTTCCCAGCGCTGCTTGTTGATCTTTATGATTTCCTCGATATTTCCCTCCAGATTTGTCATTACTGCGTAGAAACCATCGTAAAGTTCTTCTTTGGCAATCTGTTCCACGTCAATTTCATATACTTTCTTTTCTGCAATCTCACCATCGTCTGTTACAGCAGTCTTTTTTACAAAACGCATTGGATCATTTTGATTTTTACCCTTCCGTTTTTTGTAAGGAGAGTTGATGATCCTCTCTGCACGCTCGATTTGACGTGACCGGATTTTTTGCTGATAAGCTTTATATTTCGGAGAGTATGTAACGATTAGTGTCTCATCCATATTTCCTGTGACAATAGGAACTTCTTTGTAGTAAATGGAGTTAAAAACGTCTTCATCGGTTTCGTCC
>ENA-OPSD01002093-OPSD01002093.1-human-gut-metagenome-genome-assembly--contig:-NODE-2093-length-12780-cov-3.304440_pt1 | contig 12780 bp, 7 predicted proteins | sample MGYA00241453_ERZ501898 | MGnify/ENA primary metagenome ERZ501898 (study PRJEB25962, sample SAMEA2042226) | human gut metagenome | biome: human gut; feature: human-associated habitat; material: faeces... | reverse complement strand
CCTGGTATCCATGTCTGGTCAGATATTTTAAATCTCTCGCCAGTGTCTCCGGATTGCAGGACACATAGACCACTCTCTTTGGGCCAAGCTTTATCACAGAAGAAAGGAACTTCTCATCACTTCCGGCTCTCGGCGGATCCATGAATACGACGTCTGCTTTTTGGTTCTTCGAAGCCATATCTACCATGAATCTTCCCGCATCACCTGCATAGATCTCGGCATTTGTGATGCCATTTTCTTTTGCATTGATTCTTGCGTCTTTTACCGCATCTTTGTTCAGTTCTACTCCGATCACTTTCTTCGCATTCTTAGCCGCGATCAGACCAATTGTACCGGTTCCGCAGTATGCATCGATCACTGTCTCTTTTCCGGTCAGTTCCGCATAGTCCATGGCTGTATTATAGAGAACTTCTGTCTGCACCGGATTTACCTGATAGAACGATTTTGGAGAAATGCGGAATGTACATCCGCATAACTTGTCTTTGATAAATCCCGGTCCGTAGATCGGCTTTTCCTTTTCTCCCAGTACCATACTGGTCTGCTTGTTATTCACATTCAGTACTACGGTTGTGATCTCCGGATGCACTTTTCTCAAAGCCTTCACAAAGTTATTCTTTGATGGCAGGATCGGTGAGCCCAGTACCAGCACCACCATGATCTCACCAGTTTCAAATCCTCTGCGGACCAGCACATGTCTTAAAAGCCCATATCCGGTATCTTCGTTGTATGTCTTAATCTTAAAAGACGGCAGAAGTTCACGGATTGTACGGATGATCTCCTGACTCTTCTTATCTTCGATCAGACACTCTTCCACTGCGATCACACGGTGCGTTCCTTCTGCATAAATGCCGGATATGACATTGCCCTTCTTGTCACGGTCAAATACCGCATGTACTTTATTTCTGTAAAAATATGGATGTTCCATGCCAATGATCGGGCTGACTTTGCAGAATCCGCCTAACAGCTGTTCTTCCTGCTTCTGCTTTCTTTTCAGCTGTTCTTTATACGGCATCTTCTGGAACTGGCAACCGCCACATTTTTTATCAATCTTACATGCAGATTTATTCTTTGTCTGCTTTCCGTCTTTCTGTTTCTTATTTTGTATCTTACTCTTCTGCCCGGATTGCCCAGCGCATTTTCGTGCATTTCGCACGGCTGTTGCGGAAGCATTCTTCTTTGGACGGTCGGATGACGTCTTTTGCGATCTCACTGTACAGTCCCTCCTTTTTCCATTGCTTGAATGATTTCTTTACAAGACGGTCCTCTCCGGAATGGAATGTGAGGATTGCAACTTTTCCGCCCGGCTTTAATACACCCGGCAGCTTATCCAGGAAATCATACAATACTTCAAACTCATTATTCACATCAATGCGAAACGCCTGGAATACTCGCTGGCTGGATTTCCGTACTGCTTCTTTTCTTTCTTTTTCCGGGATAAATGCAAGTGTCTCTTCGATCACCTGATGAAGTCCCGTTGTTGTCTCGATCTTGCCGCCTTTGCGGATCTTCTCTGTGATTGCTTCTGCGATTTCTTCTGCATATGGCTCATCCGAATTTTCAATCAACATGCCGGTAAGCTCTTCTTTTGAAATATCCCGCAGTCTTTCTGCTGCGCTGATTCCCTTTTCCGGATTCATACGCAGATCTAAAGGTCCCTCTGCCTTGAATGTAAAACCACGGTCCGGATTGTCAATCTGCATAGATGACACACCCAGATCTGCCAGTACGAAATCAAACTTTCCGGCCTCTTCTGCCACTTTATCGATATTTGCGAAATTCTCAAGCTTTACCGTCAGGATATCCGGCCCGAATCCCTTTTCTTCCAGTCGTTTCTTTGTCTTCGCCGATTCGATCGGGTCTACATCCAGACCATAGATATGCCCTTCTCCCTGCAGTTTTTCCAGCATCTTCGACGTATGACCGCCGTATCCCAATGTTGCATCCAATCCCTGCTGTCCCGGCTGAATATCAAAAAAGTCCAGAATCTCATTCACACAGATAGAAATATGCATCCCCGCCGGTGTTCCGCCTTTCTTTATGACTTTGGAAATGGTATCTGCATACTTTTCCGGATTCAGCTCTTTGTATTTTTCTTTATAATTTCTCGGATGTGTTCCGGAATACCGGACTCTCCGTTTATGTTTCTTCTCCTGATTTTCCTGATTTTCCATAATCTCTCTCCCATTTTGTCAGTTGTTCCGGTATATCTACATCCCGAAGTTCTGTTTCTTCTGTTTCGCAGAGCAGCACATCATTCATATGTGCTCCGATGATCTGTTTCCCGCCTTTGTCGCCGGAAAGCCTGCTAAGTTCATCAAAAAAGCATCGATCCCACAATACAGGATTTCCCATTTTGCCCTTTCGCCCGGCACATACGATCTTTCCAGGATATTTCTTACCTATATCAAGCATACGGGCAAATGTTGCGGCTGTCAATCCCGGCTGGTCACATACAATGAACATTGCACCTTTTAATTCCGGATTTTCTTCCAGTGCTTTCTGTAGTCCTAATCTCAGGGAATGTGAGATTCCAAGATCCGGTTCCCAGTTCTCCACTACCAACATACCCTGTGCTTCTGCTGCACGTTCTATCTCTTCGAATCTCGTCACCGCTACCTGTGTACATAACGGAAATGCCCGCATCTTACGAAGGGTATGTTCGAACATTCTTCCCCCGTCCAGTTCTTCTAACAGCTTATTACTGCCATATCTGCTTGACTTTCCTGCTGCCAGAAGGATCATTGCATAATCCTTATCCGCCAGACGTGCTTCTGTCGCCCGCACTACAGAACTGCCGATCTTATTCGCCTTATCCGAAATCAGGTAACACAATTTTCTGTCTTTTCTTGGATCTACATCTCCGATTTTCAGACCTTTTTTCACCTGCACACCTTCCTGCAGCATGCCTCGGATCACACCGTCCAGCTGGGAATATACAGGTTTTCCTCCTGTTACGGCAAGAAGCTGTCCCTTCTTTACAATATCTCCGATCTGTGCCTTTGGCTCCATTCGGCCATTGCCAGACGCACGGATCAGGCGCTCCAACGCATAACCGCCCACATATCCAGGGACGCCGGTATTCGGAATCGGCTGTCCGTCATAGATGATATCCGCAAGCGTCTCACCACGCATCGTTTCTATCACAGCATGAACATCTTTTCCCGCAGTAAATCCCGGACCGAGACCGATCACATACGGTGCATCCGTCCGTCTGGTCCCCATATTTTTCTTTGCAAGGATGGCATCCACAAGTAGATCCGGGTGAAATTCCTTGCGGATCTCGGCTTTTGGATCTACGATCACGGCAATCTTATTTTCTTCCAGTACAGCCAACGCTTCCTGATAATTCCGGACAAGGATTCCTTCTATCCCTTCCACTTTTGCCCTGCCTTCATAAACGGCTCTGGACATCGCCACTTCCCTTCTTACGGTAAGCGGCACTGCAATATCCGTCATGATCACCTGAAAGCCCGCCCGATAAAGTGCTACACCCACGCCGGTAGCCAGGTCTCCGGATCCCCGGACCAATGCCTTTTTCTTATTTTTATAAATTTCTGACATATCTACCATCTTTCTTCCAGCGGAATCAGGTCCGATGTTACGTGGACTTTGCTGATCTGTCCTGAAAACTCTGTATCTTTTGTATTCTTCTCTGATATATACTTCTCTGACAGCTTCTTTCCAATATCTTCCGCAAGCTGCATTGCCGTCTGTTTCTCTTCCTCTGTATCAGCCTGATTCAGTATAACCTGATATTCCATCTCATCCGTCACACATTTGCGTCCTGCACTCCGACTTACCGCAAGTGTCATGATATCTTCTGGACGCAAAATATCTTCCCCTGTCTTTCCAAGAATTTTCTCCACTTCTCCGATACGAAAACATACATCCTTTATCTTTTTTCCAATCGCACGCATCCCATAGACATTCAGAACTATGCCCGTTTTCTCACAGATCACCGGCTCATGTTCTGCAGGAGCTTTCACTGGAAAATGCTTTGCCCCGTCCGCTTCCAGAAGCAAAAGTACAGGTTCCCGGCTTACTTCTTCCAGAAACTCTTTCTGAAATGATGCAAGCTTTCCTTTCCGTATCTCACGCCCCATCCACACAGCTTCGTAATCCGACAGCTTCTTCCGGAACATTTTCATCGATGGCTCTCCCAGAAAATATTCCGCATTTGTTTTTTGTATATGCGTCGTTGTTGAGACCGCGCATGGAATCCTTCCATCCGAATTTTCCATACATTCCCGGAGCATTGCACGGATCACCGTTGTCTTTCCGCCGCCCCCTACGACCGATACTATCTTATGAAAATCTTCTTTATAAATTCCAACAGCCTGGCATAAACTGCCAGGCTCTTTCCATTCACCATTCGTATAACTTTTTATCATATATGAATTATTTCTCAGCTTTCTTTTGTGTTCTCGGAAGTGTTAAGTTTAACACAATTGCTACGATCGTTGCTAGTACCACCGGTGATTTTCCAAAGATCGTCGTTACCCATTCCGGGAACTGTGCCAGAGACGCATTTGCTTGTGTCACACCCATTCCGACTGCAACCGCAAGTCCTACTACTGTTGTATTGCGGAAATCCATCGGCTCCGTTGTGATCAGTTTGATACCTGTCATTGTGATCGATGCAAATACCGAGATTGTCGCACCGCCGAGTACACAGTAAGGAATCGTTGTCAGTAAAGAAGAAAACTTCGGAATCAGTCCTGCTGCCAGTAAGATCACGGCGGCCATTCCCATTACCACACGGCTGACTACCTTCGTTGTAGATACAATACCTACATTCTGGCTGTATGTTGCCGTCGGAAGTCCACCGAAGAATGCACAGATAATATTACTGATACCATAGCCCACGATTCCACCTGTCAGTTCTTCGTCTGTCGGCATACGGTCCATAGATCCTGTTGTTGTTGCCGAAAAATCACCAATTGCCTGTACTGCATTGATCGCAAACAGAATTCCGATTGCAACACATGCAGATGGTTCAAACTTGATTCCAAAATGCATTGGTTTCGGAAGCTGGAAGAACGCTGCCGATGACACAGATGAAAAATCTACCATTCCAAAGAACAACGCTACGATATATCCTGCAATAATTCCGATCAGGATGGATGCCAGTTTCCATACCCCTTTTCCGTAATGATTCAATGCTGTTACAATGATCAATGTAATAATCGCAACCACCCAATTCTGCCATGATCCATAAGTCTTGCTGCTCGCACCTCCGGCCATATAGTTAATTGCTGTCGGATACAGAGAAAGACCGATAGAAAATACGACTGTTCCTGTAATCAGTGGCGGGAAGAATTTGCGGATTCTCTTAATATTCAATCCCACCAGAAGTGCAACCACACCTCCGATAATCTGTGCACCCAGAATTGTTGCAATGTCAAAATCAGCCGCAATTGCCTGCATACTTGGAACATACGCAAAGCTGATTCCCATCATAACCGGAAGTGCCGAACCGATCCGGAAATTCTTTGTTTTTATAAATGGAAACAATTGCAGTAATGTCGTCAGTGCTGACATCACCAGTGCTGCCTGTATTAAGATCACGGAATCTTCCTGTGAAATTCCGGCCACTCCCGCAACAATGATCGATGGTGTTACACATCCGACGATCATCGCAAGTACATGCTGGATTGCAAGTGGCAAAGCCTGTCCGATAGATGGTTTTCCATAAAAATCAAATAATGCTTTGTCCATCTGTTTTGCTTCTTTTGTACTCATATATATCCTCCTGTAAATTTCTTTCGAACGCATGGCGATTCATATTATTTTCAACTTAAATATTATATATTTTTTCTTCTTTTTTGTGTAGTCCTGCAGTTATTGAATGTTTTAATAAAATCTTATAAGCTACAGTTATTATAACTATTACATTCCGTTATGTATACATTAAATTTTATCATGGTAAAGTGCTGAATTTCATGGTACAATGACAGATAGAGACTAAAGACAAACGGAGGAATGAACAATGGGAATTTTGTCTAATATTGAACCAAAAGAAGTATTTCAGTACTTCGAAGAATTAAGTATGGTACCAAGAAGTACCTTCCACACAAAAAAGATCAGTGATTTTTGTGTAGAATTTGCGAAAGCACACAATCTGGAATATATCCAGGATGAAATGAACAACGTTATCATCAAAAAACCTGGTACTGCCGGATACGAGAACAGTGATCCGGTTATCATCCAGGGACATCTGGACATGGTCGCTACAAAGACAACCGACAGTGATCATGATTTTGAAAATGATCCTTTAGACCTTTTTGTAGATGGTGATCTGATTGGGGCAAAGAACACCACTCTCGGCGGTGACGACGGTATCGCAGTCGCTTATGCTATGGCAATTCTTGCCAGCACAGATATCCCGCATCCACCGATCGAGGCTGTATTTACAGTTGATGAAGAGATCGGTATGGGCGGTGCACATCACCTCGATACATCCGTATTAAAAGGAAAGATCTGCCTGAACATCGACTCTGAGATTGAAGGCGTTATGACAGTCGGATGTGCCGGCGGATACATTTATGATACTTTTATCCCGATCGAATGGAGTGAAGAAAGCGGAACCAAGATGACAATCTCCCTTTCCAATCTGCAGGGCGGACATTCCGGTGCCGAGATTCAGAAGCAGCTCGGAAATGCACATAAGATCATGGGACGTGTTTTGTATGCACTTGCAAAAGATTACGACTTTAACATCGTAAGTACAAACGGCGGAAATGCGGCAAACGTAATCGCACAGTACAATACGACTGAGATCATCGCAGATCCTGCACAGGCTCAGGATATCATAGATGCTGTTGCCGGACTGGAACAGACTATCTACGCTGAATTTGCCGGACAGGAACCTACTTTATCTCTGAAAGCAGTTTCCGATGGCGAGACGACCTTAAAGGCCTTTGATGCAGATACTACTTCACATGTAATCGGATTCCTTTATGGAACGATCGACGGTGTACAGTGCTATGACCGTGCATTCCCTACCGCTGTAGAATCTTCCCTGAACACAGGTATTGTTGAGACTACTGAAGACACTGTAAAGATTAAATTCCAGGTTCGAAGCTCTGTCGCTACCAAGTTAGATGATATGCAGAACAAACTGGATCTTGCAACGGATCTTGCAAGCGCATCCCGTGAGATTTCCGGTGAATATCCGGCATGGAGCTACAATGCAGATTCTGTGATCCGTCCTAAGGCAATCGAACTTTATAAAGAAATGTTCGGAAAAGAACCTACTGTTGAGACAACTCACGGCGGACTGGAATGTGGAATCTTATACGGCAAGAAGAATGATCTTGATATCATTTCTTTCGGTCCGGATCTTACCGGTGTGCATACATATAATGAACGTGTACATATCGCATCTACACAGCGTATGTGGAACTACCTGAAAGAACTTTTAAAAGCATGTAAATAAACATAAAAATGCAGAGACTTTTGAGGGATTACTTCAATCCTTTTAAAAGTCTCTGCGTTTTTGTTATGTTCTATTACTTCTTCTACTTCATTATATCTGACATTCTAAGAACCGGACGGAATTCTCACAATCAGCTTCTCCTCATCATTTTCCATTATTGTCAGCACCGGCACATGCTTTTTACGAAGCGCATGTACTACCGGATAAGTCGAAAAGACATTTCCATTCACATATACCGCCTCCGGTTTGTATTTCAGAATTTCTTTTACCTGTACTTTTATCCGCTTCTTCCATTCCTGCTTTTCCATCAAAACTTCTCCATAGATTCCATCTGTCTCCATCTCCGGCGGCTCTGACAGCGGCATCTTATGTACCGTTACATTCTTCATTTCCGGAAGCATATGCAGAAGTTCTTTCACTTCTTCATCACATGTTCCGTAACAGACAATACACGGCGCTTCTACATACTCTTTGAGGCTGATTTCACACGCTTTTACCGCATCCTCCAGATTCTCTGTCGACATCAGGAAGCCGCCTTTATGACAGAATCCTGCTCCTGAAAGTCCGGTTGCTTTCTGTAATGCTTCTCCCTCCAGCCCAAGCCAGGCTTCTGGGAACGCACATTTATAATTCATGGAAAATTCTTTTTTCTGTGGCTGAATGCAATATCCTCCGCGATTTGACGGGAAAATCACAAATGCAATCTCCGTCTCTGACAGCCGTTTCTGGCATGGAACAAATTCCGGAAGAATCAGGATTCTTTCATCACATTTTCCCTCTTCTACTGCATCATCATGTGCCTCCAAAATCTCTTCTATCTTCCTGTCCGCCCTTTCATTTCCACGGAATCTCTCGAACTTGCTTTCCAGTATCATTCCAGCCATACTGACTGCATGAAAGAATGCATCATCATGATTTTCTTTTGCATCCCATGCCGGATTAAAACTTCCGATCAGCGAAGCCAGTTCATTCTTCTCACCGGTATTATCATTCTGATCGAGAGGCTGGACAAAGGATTCATCAAATTTTTCTGCCAGTTCTTCTCCAAGAATCTCCGTTCCCAACTCTTCCCACAAAAGTCCGAATGCCGCATATGGAATCCCGTTTTCCCTGACACGGCTGTCCTTCTGATGATGGTCATATGCTCCCCGTCCGATGTCAAATACAATACCGTCATACTCTTCCGGCACCTGATTTCCCCTTGTAATCTGAATTTCCGGGTTCAGATATAATAACAAGGCCGATGAAAATATATCATCTGCATGAAATTTTCCCCCGTGAGTAAATGCTTTTGCATCTTTCTGTCTGATCTTATTCAATAAATTTTCTTGATTCATAGTTTCTGTTCCTTCTTTGAAAAAGGCAGTTTTTCAACATGTAAGTTCTGAAAAACCACCTTTTTATCATTCTTTATTATATTATTTTGCCAGATATACGTCTGTATTCTCTGTGTCAGAAGCAGATACCTCTGCATGGTTATTTACATAAATACTGATCTGATTTCCCTGGACTTTTCTTCCTGTATCTTCCGCTGTAAATACATGTCCTCCGATAATCACCTTGGTTCCATATGGAATTACATTCGGATCAGTTGCGATTGTCTTTCCTTCTGCAACAGGTGTTCCCGATGCCGTAACTTTAGATGCTTTATCGCAGCAGATCTCACAAGGACAATAATATGTAATCTGGAAATTTTCAAGTTTCTGTCCATACATGTCCTCTGTTGCATTGGCCTTTTCAATTCCGCCGCCTGTAAGAGAATAATCATCTTTCAGGATACGTGTTGCCCATACTGCATTTTTGGTATTGACTTTTCCTTCGATAATTCCGAGTTTCGTACTTGCAGCCTCTATCGTCCTGCCATCTCCTGCATACATGACCACATGATATACATACCCTTCTTTAGCATAGAAGATCAGATCTCCCGGCTGGGCATCTTCTACAGGAATCTTCGTTCCATACTGGCTTTGATCTTCTGCTACTCTTGGAAGGCTGTATCCATACTGTTTATAAATCTGCTGTACGAATCCAGAGCAGTCTGCACCGTCCGTCAGGCTTGTACCACCCCACACATATGGATTACCGATAAACTGTGACGCAAATTCCAGCATGGATTCCCGAATTTCTCCACTTGGCGATCCCTCTTTTACAGAAGTCAGTGTATAATATAATGCCTGATTTTCTTCTGGTTTTACCGTTTCTTTTGCTGTCTGATATTTATCCTCACCATTCGCTTCAATCTGCTTTTTTGTTTCATCACTGAAGTCCAGATACTTCTGTTCCACAAAGCCTCTGACATCTCCGGATTCTATATATACCCAATCCGAATCTTTATCTGCCAGAATATAGCACAACTGTCCCTGTGCCATTGTTCCTATTGTTCTGGCTGTAGTATTTTTTTCTTCTTTTATTTCCAATGCTGCAGAACCAATCTGATCATTTATAAGTGCTGTATCTTTAGCTGCCACTGTCTGACCGGCTGTCACGCGCAGATACGTATATGCCTGATTGTCCTTTGCATCAACTGAAGCTTTTGCCGTTTTTGCAATTCCTTCAATTCCATTATATTCTGTTTCATCCTTTTTGGCTTTTTTCTGAGCCTTTTTCTGGTAAACAGTTAAAAGTTCTTGTGCCGCATCATCTGTATATACTTCTGAGGCCTTTACAAATCCCCTGACATCTCCGGATTCTACATAAAGCCATCCGTTTTCTTCTTCTTTCAAAATATAAAGCAAACCATCCTGTGGCAGCGTTCCCACAGTACGGACCTTTTCTTCCAACTGCTGGCTTACAAGAGCCGCATCCATGCCTTCCTGCTTCTGTTTTTTTTGCTTTTCCACTGCTTTTTGCAGATCCCTGACAGCTTTACTCTTTGCTTTTCTGGCGGTTTTGTTCTTAATCTTCTTATCTTTCTTCACTGTCTTTATTTTTTTCTGCAATTTCTCAGCATCTTTCTTTGCATTCGCAACATCTGTCCCTGCTGTCTGTGTATTACTTCCGTCAATATTTTCCGGCACCGCTTCACGGATATTGATTTTTGTCTTTGCAAATGCATAGTTTCTTGCAACTGTAAAAAAGCGGAAATCTTCCTTGATCTGTGGCAGTTTTACAATCTTCTGCTTTGCAATAAGTTCTTTATTGCTTTTTGCACTCTTTGTCTCATCTTTTTTCTTAGTTGTATCTGTCGCCTGTTTATTATTTGCTGTCGTGTGTTTTCCTGCAGCATTCGATGTACCGGAAACATTCGAAGTACCTGACGTCTCTGACTTACTCGGTGTATTCGGCGTATTCGGTGTATTTGGCGTATCCGGCGTATCTGGAGTGTCCGGCGTATCCGGTGTGCTCGGAGTGTCCGGTGTATCCGGTGTGCTCGGAGTGTCCGGTGTATCCGGTGTACCCGGTATATCCGGATTAGCCGGTATCTGCTCTACTCGTTCTCCTGTCACCGGATCTACTTTCTTTCCTGTCACGGTATCAATCAGATAGTTTGATTCTTCATCCAGCTTCACTTCACCTTTTTGAATCATATCCATGACTTTATCGGATACATCTGTAAGTGTATCTCTCCCATCTACGGATTTGGCCTGTAACTTTTCTGTCTGTACAGCATCTGACTGTGACATCGTGCTCTGTACATCTGCCAGAACAACCGACGGCGTACCTACGACAAGTCCAAATGCAAGCAACCCTGCAAGCGTTTTTGTTCCTAATCTTTTTGCGACTTTTACGTTTCTCAGTTTCAAAAATCTGGCTCCTTCCATATATATTTGCATTCATACATCTGTATGGTATAAACAAGATTCTTCCTTTTTTATTCTGGTATAGATTCGTATACACTGATTTTTATTATACGCCCTTCATTTTAAAAATTCCACCCTTGTTATTATCCTATTTCTATCAACTACTCAAATATTTTGCTCAATCTTTTCACTGTTGGACATTTTGTTCAAGCAACAATAAAATCCGCCTGGGTAAGCTTAAATCCTTTTCCCAGACGGATTTCCTGTTTTGTCTTATTTTCTTTCGTCGTTCCTTACATATCCAGAGGATATTTTGCAGTCAGCTCTGCAACCATTCCTTTGACTTTTTCAATGTTATCTTCACTCTGAAGTACGAGTGCGATACACTCTGCGATCATATCCATGTCGTCTTCTTTTAATCCTCTTGTTGTAACCGCCGGTGTTCCAAGTCTGACACCGCTTGTCACGAACGGTGATCTTGGATCGTTCGGTACCGTATTTTTGTTACATGTGATGTGTGCGGCATCCAGACGTTTTTCCAGTTCTTTACCGGTCACATCTTCTCCTCTTAAATCAATCAGCATCAGATGATTATCTGTTCCTCCGGATACAATCTTCACTCCACGGTCCATCAGTCCCTTACTGAGTGCCTGTGCATTTTTGATGATCTGTTTCTGATATTCTGCGAATTCAGGCTCCAGGGCTTCTTTGAAGCATACCGCTTTTCCTGCGATCACGTGTTCCAGTGGTCCTCCCTGGATTCCAGGGAATACAGCTTTATTAAAGTTGAATTTATCTGCTGCTTCCTGATTACAGAGGATCAGACCGCCTCTTGGTCCGCGCAGTGTCTTATGGGTTGTTGTTGTAACAACGTCTGCATACGGAATCGGGCTTGGATGTGCACCGCCTGCTACAAGACCGGCGATGTGTGCCATATCGACCATCAGGTATGCGCCTACTTTGTCTGCAATTTCACGGAAACGTTTGAAATCAATCTCTCTTGCATAGGCACTTGCACCTGCAATGATCAGCTTCGGTTTTGCTTCCCGTGCAATGCGCTCTACCTCTTCGTAATCAATCACGCCATTGTCATCGACACCATACGGCACAATGTTGAAATATAAACCGGAGAAATTGACAGGGCTTCCGTGTGTCAGATGTCCGCCGTGATCCAGGTTCATGCCCATAACAGTATCACCCGGTTTCAGCATTGCGATAAATACCGCCATGTTTGCCTGCGCGCCGGAATGCGGCTGTACGTTTGCATAATCACAGCCAAACAGTTTTTTCGCTCTCTCGATCGCGATGGACTCTACGACATCGACACACTGGCATCCGCCGTAGTAACGTTTTCCCGGATATCCCTCCGCATATTTGTTGGTTAATACCGATCCCATCGCCATCATAACCGGCTCCGATACAATATTCTCCGAAGCGATCAGCTCCAGGTTTCTTCTCTGACGGGCCGCCTCTGCTTCAATGGCTTCTCCCACTTCCGGGTCTGCCTCCGTAATGAACTTCATTACCTCATCTACCATGTCTGTTTCTCCTATTCTTTTCTGTCATCCATACAAAATCATCAAGTGGATTTTTCATATATAA
>ENA-OPSD01002092-OPSD01002092.1-human-gut-metagenome-genome-assembly--contig:-NODE-2092-length-12780-cov-3.720629_pt1 | contig 12780 bp, 10 predicted proteins | sample MGYA00241453_ERZ501898 | MGnify/ENA primary metagenome ERZ501898 (study PRJEB25962, sample SAMEA2042226) | human gut metagenome | biome: human gut; feature: human-associated habitat; material: faeces... | reverse complement strand
CCGCCGCTGTACCAGGATATGACCGTGCAGGAATATCTGCTGTTTGTGGCCGAGCTGAAAGGTACCCGCAAGAAAGCCGACCGCGCCGCCGCGGTGGAAAAGTCCGCCGCCCGCGCGGGCTTGCAGGGGATGGAGCGCCGCCTCATCCGCAACCTGTCCAAGGGCTACCGCCAGCGCGTGGGCATTGCCGCCGCGCTGCTGGGCACGCCGAAAGTCATCATCCTTGACGAGCCGACCGTCGGTCTGGATCCGGCGCAGATGATCGAGATCCGCTCCCTCATCCGCGACCTGGGCAAGACCCACACGGTCATTTTGTCCAGCCATATTTTGAGCGAGGTCCAGTCCGTCTGTGACCGGGTTCTCATCATTGCCCACGGCAAGCTGGTGGCCCAGGGTACGCCGGAGGAACTGGCCGCCCAGCTGACCGCGAAGGGAACCATCACCGCCACGGCTCAGGGCAGCCGCGATGCCGTTGTGGCCGCTGCATCCGCTGTGCCCGGCCTGACCGATGTAAAAGTCACCGACGAAAAGGGCGGCGAGGTCAGCTTTACCGCCGTCAGCACTGCGGGAACAGACCTGCGCGGTGCACTCAGCCTGGCGCTGGCCCAGGCGGGTTGCCCGGTGCTGAGCCTGAGCGCCGAAACCATGAGCCTGGAGGATGTGTTCCTGCAGCTGACCGAAGCCCCGGACACGGCAGGGGAGACGACCCCCGCACCCGAGACGCAAACCGAGGAAAAGGAGGCAAACGGCGATGACAGCGATCTTTAAGCGTGAGGTCAAAAGTTACTTTACCGGCATGATCGGCTGGGTCATAGCGGCGGTCAGTCTGTTCTTTTTGGGACTGTACTACACAAACCGCAACCTGCTCTACGCCTCGTCGGATTTCGCGTCAGTGCTCTACACCATGACGATGATCTTGCTCTTCCTGCTGCCGGCCATCAGCATGCGCAGCTTTGCCGAGGAACGCAAGAATAAGACCGACCAGCTGCTTCTGACCAGCCCGGTCAGTATCCCGGCCATCGTGGCGGGTAAATTTCTGGCCGAGGTCGCCGTGTTCGCCATCCCGCTGGCGGCGGCGGTGCTCATGCCGCTGATTTTAAAAGCCTTCGGTACGGTATCACTGGTGGCGGCGTACAGCGCCCTGCTGGGCTATGTCCTGCTGGGCGCGGCCTGCCTGGCTGTGGGTACTTGGATCTCGGCTTTGACCGAGAACCAGATTCTCGCCTACCTTGCCACCTTCGGTGCGCTGCTCGTCGCTTATCTGATGAACGGTATCAAAACGATGTTCACCACCGGCAACCTGCTGGCGTTCATCGTGTTCACCGTGGTGCTGCTGATTGCGGCCATCCTCGTGGGCGTCATCTGCAAGCGGCTGACGGCAGGCGCTGCGGTGTTCTGCGTCGGCGCGGTCGTGCTGTTCATCCTGTTCCAGCTGCGCCCAGCGTGGCTGCTGGCGGCCTTCAACGCCGTACTGTCGGCGCTGGCCCTGTTTGAACCCTTTGCGGACATCGTGGGTGGTATGTTCAGCATCCCGGCCATTGCCTACTATCTGTCCGTGATTGGGCTGTTCCTCTTTTTGACCGGGCAGGCGCTGGAACGCCGCCGCTGGAACTAAGGGAGGTGCCGCACAATGAAAAAACCAAATCTGAAATTCCCGCAGGGCGGCAGCAAACGCGCCCTGCACAGCGGCCTGTACGCAAGCGTGCTGGCGGCCGTGGCGCTGGCCGTGGTCATTCTGCTCAACCTGGTTATCCGCGCCCTGCCCACCAAATACACCCAGTACGATATTTCTACGACCTCGCTGTTTACCTTGAGTGAGACGACCGAGAACCTGCTGCATGAGCTGAACGCCGACGTGACGGCCTACTACCTGGCCGAGAGCGGGCAGGAGGACGACAACATCACCCGCCTGCTGGACCGCTATGCGGGCGAGAGCAGCTATTTCAGCTGGCAGCAGCGCGACCCGGTGCTCTACCCGACCTTCGCCCAGCAGTACGACGGGGCCTCCACTGGCAGTGTCGTCCTCGTCAGCGGCGACAACAGCGATGTGCTGTCCTATAACGATATGTACGAGTTGGATCTGGAGAGCTACTACTCCACCGGCAGCGCCAATTACAGCTTCCAGGCGGAAAACGCCATTACCTCCGGCATTGCCAAGGTCACGCGGGAGACGTCCTACCAGCTGTACGAGCTGACCGGCCACGGCGAGGCGGCGCTGTCCAGCGACTTTACCGACACGCTGAACAACGCGGGCGTCACCACTGCCGAGCTGAACCTGACAACGGCGGGCAGTATCCCGGCGGATGCCGCTGCGGTGCTCATCAATGCGCCCGGGGCCGACCTGACCGACGCAGAAACAACGATTTTGACTGACTACGTTGCAAACGGCGGCAAGCTGTTTGTGGCCACCGACTTTACCACCGACACGCCCAACCTGGACACGTTGCTGGCCGCCTGCGGCATGGCCCGCCAGCCGGGTCTTTTGATCGAGACGGACACCGACCACTACCCCTATGGCTACCCTCAGACCTACCTGCTGCCCACGCTGGCCAGCAACGAAATTACGGCGGGTGTGTCCCAGAATATGATGGTCTACACCCCCATCGCCCAGGGCATCACCACCGATGAGGACAGCGAGTTCAGCTTTACCGATCTGCTGACCACCGGCGACGCAGCCTACTCGATGGAGAACTACGCCACCGCCGAGACCGCCCAGAAAGCCGACACCGACCCTGAGGGCACCTTTGCTGTGGCCGTGGCGGCGGAGAACGTCACCACTGGCGCACGGGTCGTCTGGGTCAACTGCCCGAACCTGTTGCTGTCCAACATCAACCAGGCCATCTCCGGCGGCAACGCGCAGTTTCTGGGCAGCGTCGTCAACTGGATGAATGGCGAACAGACGACCGCCGTCATCAGCGCTAAGAGCATGAGCGCGGCCTCGCTGAGCGTGCCGACCTCGGCCGCACTGCCGCTGGGCGTGCTGTTTACGCTGGTGCTGCCCATCATCTGCTTGATTGCGGGTGCGGTGGTTTGCGTCGTGCGCCGCCGCAGATAAGGAGCCGCCATGAAAAACACAAAAAAGATGCTGCCGCTGGTAGTGCTGGTCATTGTCATGGCGGTGCTGGTCGTGCTGCTGGCCGTATTGCAGCGCGGGGACGATACCACCGACGCGACGCTGCCGCTGTGCAGCTTTGCGGTGGAGGATATCGACCGTCTGGCCTACGCGGGCAACAACCAGGATGTGACGCTGGTCAAAAACAGTTCCGGCGACTGGATGCTGGAATCCGACCCAACATTGCCGCTGGACCAGACGAAAACCGCCAGCCTTGTAGAGAGTTACGCCAACCTGACCGCCCAGCGCAAGCTGGTGGGCAGTGACCTGACCGACCTGCCCGAAAAGAGTGCTACCCCCCAGATGACCATTGCCATCGGCGCGGGGGAGGAGAGCGTCAACCTGACCGTGGATCAGCTGAACAGTGTGGCCGATGTCTATTACATCTACGACGACACTGGCGCGGCCTATACGGTCAAACGCAGCGATTTGGCTACCTTGAGCAAATCTGCCCGTGACCTGTACAAGGCCCAGACACTGACCGACAAGACGCTGGATGATGTGGTGTCGATGCAGATGAATGACCTGGACTTCACCCAGACTGACGGCAGCTGGACGCTGACCAACGATGCGGGCTACGCACTGAACCAAAGCAGCGTCAAAAAGATGGCCAACACGATCTTACAGATGCAGACGGCATGGACCATCACGACGCCAGACGCAGACAGCGCCTACGGCCTGGATGACCCGGACGTGACCGCAACGCTGACCTTCACCGACGGCACAAGCCTGACGGTGCGGTTTGGCACGGAGGCCACCGACACCACCGACAGCCTGTGCTACCTTGCCAGCGACGCCGCGCCTACCGTGGTGTATGAGGTGAACGCCGACCACAAGGCGGCTTTTGCTGTGACGAAGGAGACGCTGCATGATGCCACCGCCACCGCCGAGACGGCAGCGACCACCGACGTGGTAGCCCAGTACCCGGTAGGCGGCGAGAACGACTACGCCGCCAGCCTGCCGGACTAACAGATACAAAAGAGAGGGAGATGCTGTCCCTCTCTTTTTTCTTGCCCCGGCAGAGGAAATATGCTACTATACATATAAGGTAGTGCCATTGCAGGGGCCGGGTATGCCCGGCCCGCACGTGTAAGGAAGATGCCCATTTATCCGTTGATTTGCAGGGCGGGACGCCCTCGCCCCGCCGCACCTTCCCACAGCCGCCCCCTCGAAAACCGAAAGGAGAACTCTGCCCATGAAAACCCTCCTTCCTATCCTTGCTGCTCTTCTCCTTACCGCTTGTGCCTCTGCCTCGGCCTCCACGGCCACCCCCGCGCCAACAGAAATCCCCGCCTCCACGGCAGAAACCCTGACCCTCGAACAAAAAGTCGGTCAGCTTTTCATTGTCCGGCCGGACGCCCTCGATTTGACCCTCTCCCAGGAGACCATTGACGATCCCAGGGCCGACGGTGTGACCCAAGTGACCGACGCCATGCGGGAGACACTGCAGCAATACCCGGTGGGCGGCATCTGCCAGTTTGGCAAAAATATCGAGTCATCGTCCCAGCTGGCGCGCTTCAATAAAGACTTGCAGGCCGCCAGCGCCACACCGCTGTTCATCACGGTGGATGAGGAGGGCGGCATGGTCGCGCGGCTGGCGAACAACAACGCCTTTGACTTGCCCCGCTATGCCAGTGCCGCCGCAGTGGGTGCATCGGGCGATCCTGAGAACGCCCGCGCTATGGGGCAGACCATCGGCGGGTACCTGAAAACCTACGGCTTCAATATGGACTTTGCGCCCGATGCTGACGTGAACACCAACCCCGATAACCCCATCATCGGAGAGCGTGCTTTCTCGTCGGATGCCGCCACCGCTGCCAAAATGGCCGCCGCTGCGGCGGAGGGCCTGCGGCAAAACGGCATCCTGCCCACGCTCAAGCATTTCCCCGGCCACGGCGATACTGCCGAGGACAGCCATACCGACCTGGCTGTGACCTACAAGACCCGCGGAGAACTGGAAAACTGCGAGCTGCTGCCCTTTGCGGCGGATACCGGCCTGCACGCTGTCATGGTGGGGCACATCGCCGCGCCGAACGTGATCGGCAGCGACACCCCTGCGACCCTCTCGGCGGAGCTGATTGCGATGATTCCCGACGCAGAGAACACGCTGATCGTCACCGACTCACTTTCGATGGACGCCATCACAAAAGCCTACACTCCCGGCGGGGCTGCCGTCCAGGCCATTCAGGCGGGGTGTGATGTACTTTTGATGCCAAACTCCCTGCAGGAAGCCTACGATGCTGTCCTTGCCGCTGTGCAAAACGGCACGATATCCGAAGCCCGCCTTGACCAAAGCGTCAACAAAATCCTGCATTATAAACAACAATTTGCAATGTAGAGGCAGGGCTCTGCTCCGCCCGCATCTGACGCACACTATAATGTATAAACGAGGTACCCTATGTCCAACACCATCTGGGCCGTCGATGGCTCTTTTTTCGCTCAGCGCGTCTCGGGCATCCAGCGCTATTCCATTGAGCTGCTGGCCGCCCTGGATCGCATTGTGCCGCCCGATTTTGTGGAGATCGTCACCCCGCAGGGCGTGACCACCCCGGCCTACCAGAACATCCGGGCTGTGCCCTTCGGCACCCGCAGGGGCCTTGCCTGGCAGCAGCTGGATTACCCTGAATATTTAAAGCAGCGCGGGGCTAAGGGCCTTGCTACGTGCAACATTATTCCATGGTTCGGCTTCCGCGGCATTGCAGTCGTTCACGATGTCTGCTACCGTGCCCGGCGCGATTTTTATACGTCCGGCCGCGACCGCCTAAGCGCCGCCTGGCACTGCCTGCAATACCGCCGCATTGCCCAAAAGGCCGAGCGCATCATCACGGTGTCGGAGTTTTCCAAATCCGAAATTCACAAATATTACGGTGTGCCGCTGGAAAAAATGAACATCGTCTACAACGCCTGGCAGCAGATGCAGCGCCTGACACCCGATGACGGCATTTTTGCCAAGCATCCGCAGCTGCAAAGGGGTGCGTACTATTTCAGCATGGCGAACCTGCTGAAAAACAAAAACTTCCCCTGGGTGCTGCGCGCGGCCAAGGCAAAGCCCGACGCGGTATTTGCCATTGCGGGTGGCGGTAGCCTGGCCGCCGAGGCCGAGCGCCTGGGGCTGGCCGACCTGCCCAACGTGCTCTACCTCGGCTATGTCGCCGACGGTGAGGCCAAAGCGCTGATGGCCCACTGCAAAGCGTTCCTTTTCCCGACGCTCTACGAGGGGTTCGGTATCCCGCCGTTGGAGGCCGTCGCCTGCGGTGCGCCTGAGATCATCGTCAGCGATACCCCCTGTATGCGCGAAGTCTACGGCGACTGCGCCGCCTATATTGATTTGAGCACCAACCCCGGCGATGTTTCTGCCGTCACCCCGCCCGCCGCCGCCCCTGCCGTCCTGCTGGAAAAATACAGCTGGGACAAAAGCGCTGCAAAACTGCTGGAAATCCTGCAAAAATAAACATAGGCAGTACCGTTACAAAGCGGCGCTGCCTATGCCGGGATTACTAGGAACAAGCCGGCCTGCGGATTGCACACCAAGCAATCCGCAGGCCGACTTTTTTTACCTCATCCCAAACTTCCTGTCCAGACTCCTGTATTGCAGCGCCTCGGACAGATGCGCGGCGTCTAAAACATCACTTCCGTCCAAATCGGCCACGGTGCGGGCTACCCGCAAAATGCGGTCATAGGCGCGGGCGCTGTATCCCAGCCGTTCAAATGCGCCGCGCAAAATTTTCTCGGCGGCGGGGGTCATGCGGCAGTAGCGGCGCAGCGCACTGGAAGGCAGCTGCGCGTTGCAGCGCACGCCACGAAGGGCCTTGTACCGCTCCCGCTGCAAGGCGCGGGCGGCCATGACCCGGGCGCGTATGTCGGCACTCGGCTCGCCGCCTAACTCCGACGCCAAATCGTCATATTCCACCGGGAGCGCTTCGACGTGCAGGTCGATACGATCCAGCAGCGGCCCCGAAATGCGCCGCCGGTAGGCATCCACGGCACTGGGCGTGCAGGTACACTCCCGCGTCGGGTGGCCTAAGTAGCCGCACTTGCAGGGGTTCATGGCGGCCACCAGCATAAACTTACAGGGGTAGGATGCCGACCCATGCACGCGGCTGACCGTGACTTTGCCATCCTCCAACGGCTGGCGTAGCACCTCCAGTGTGTCGCGGGCAAACTCCGGCAGCTCATCCAAAAACAGCACACCGTTGTGGGCCAGGCTCACCTCGCCGGGGCGGGGCACAGACCCGCCGCCCACGATGGCAGTGGAACTGACACTGTGGTGCGGGCTGCGGAACGGCCTTTCCCTGACCAGTCCCGCGCCGCCGCGCAAAAGCCCGGCCACCGAATAAATCGCGCTCGTTTCCAACGCTTCCTCATAGGTCAGCGGCGGCAGAATGCCCGGCAGCCGCTTTGCCAGCATAGACTTACCGGTACCCGGCGGGCCGACCAACAGCAGGTTGTGCCCGCCTGCGGCGGCAACCTCCATGGCGCGGCGGGCTTCGCTCTGCCCGCGCACATCGGCCATATCCGGCCCCAGCCAGACGCCGTTCTCATCGTACCCTTCGGGCGTGGCCGGGGTGATGGGATCCGCGCCGCACAGGTGCAGCACAACATCCTGGGCACTGCGGGCAGGGTAGACGGTCAGCCCTTCGGCCACAGCGGCTTCGGCAGCGTTCTCGGCGGGCAGAAACAGCTCCTTCACGCCGTTCTGCACAGCGGCCATCGCCATGGGCAGAACGCCGGTCACGGGGCGTAATGTGCCGTCCAGGCCCAGCTCCCCTAAAAACGCCCGTTCGCCGCCGGGGACGGGCAACTTGCCCTGCGCGGCCAGAATGCCCACGAACACCGACAGGTCATATACCGGCCCGGTCTTGCGCACGTCGGCGGGGGCCAGGTTGATGGTAATACGGCTGGCGGGCCACTCGTAGTGCAGGTTCTTGATGGCACTGCGCACCCGCTCGCTGCTCTCCTTTACCGCCGAATCCGGCAGGCCCACCAGATTGAACTGCGGCAGCCCGCCCGAAAGGTCGGCTTCGACCTGCACGATGTACCCCGCCAGACCGGTCACACCAAGGCTTGTCACTTTTGCATACATAGGCGGCTCCCTTTACAGTTTTTCCACGCCGGGAATCAGCGCGGGGTCATACATGACTTCGGAATGGTTGTCCAGCACAAGCTCCCGGTGCAGCAGCTGCCCGGTCTGTGCGTCCAGTGTCTCCTTGTAAATCTTCGACACACGGTAATATTTGCCGCCCTCTTTTTGGAAGTGGTGCCCTTCCTCCACAATGCGGTAGCGGCAGGGCAGGGGGCGCTCACAGCGCAGCTCGGCGTAGAGGTTGTCCTCATCGCACCACAACAGCAGCTGGAACGTCTGGTCCGTCTCATTTTTAAAACGGTAGTCGCCGTTATTGTAAAACACCGACGTGCCGGAACTGAACGGTACCCGCGGCCCCTCGTCGGGGGCCAGCGCGTCGGAGTGCTTGTGGAACTCGGTCACGGTCAGAGGGCTTACCAGCACAACGCGGTGAATCGTGTTTGCCAGGTTGCACAGCCCGCCGCCGATGCCCGGCAGAATATGATTACGCACCAAAATCCGCCCATCCCGGTAGCCTTTGCGCTTGGTCGTCTTGCCCACCCGATGCCAGAAGGAAAACGTCTCACCCGGGCGGATGAGAATGCCGTTGAGCCTTTCATTGGCAAGGTGGATGTTGACGGCCTTGTTCTCCTGCAAGACTGGGTCGATGCCCTTGCCGCGCTTGATGAGGTGCGAACTGTACTGCGCCACTATGCAGGGCAGAGGCGCGGTATCCTGCGTGTCGGCATAGTTTTCCTGTGCGAAAAAATTCTTGATATGGCGCTTGCAGATTTCCTTTTGCAGCGCAATTTTGTAACAGGTCGGGCTGATATCGCAGAACATGAAACTGCCTCACTTTCCTATGCCGTCCAGACGGCCCCGGCGGCGCGGGTCACGGTGGTAAAACCAGAGGATGGATTTTTCCAGCACACGCTTTTTGCCATAGTGCGTCTCGCCGGGCAGCCGGATGAAATCCACCAGGATGCTGTCCAGCGCGGCGCGGTTCGCGCCGCGGATATCCCGGAACACCTGGTCGCCGATGCAGACGACCTGCTCGGGCGGCAGGCCCAGCATGGCGCAGGCCCGGCGGTAGGCAGCGGGGTCGGGCTTGCCCGCCTCGGCAATAAAAAGCGTGCGGATATTGCGGTTGAATCGCTCGATGCGCGCGGCAGAATTGTCGGAGAGCAGCAGCGTTTTCAGCCCCAGGCTGTGGATATGGCGGAACAGCGCATCCACCTCGGGCGTGGAATCGTCGCCGTGGTGGACAAGCGTGTTGTCAATGTCAAACAAAATGCCTTTGTAGCCCAGCGCGGCCAGCTTTTCATAGTCGATGGCAAATACGCTGGGAACATGGGCCGTGGGGTACCAACGCTCAAGCATGCGGGGCCTCCATATAGTCGCAGACGGTGTTGATCTGGTCGGCGATATCCCCGCCAAAAGCGTGCGCAAAAAAGGCACTGCCGATGGTGAAATACGCGGCCCCGGCAGCTTTGATTTCATCCAACCGGGCAAAGCTGTTCACACTGCCCGCCAGACAGATCGGCGCATGGACCGCCGCGATGAACGCACGGTTCAGCGCCGCCGCGTCACCGGTATAGCGGTAGCCCAGCAGATCAATGCCGTCCACGCCCTTGGCTAAATAGCCCTCGGCCTCGCAGATCATCCCCGCCGGGGTGCCGTGCAGGATAGAGGGACGGCCAGAAATTTGCCCAACGAAGGGCATATACCGCAGCCCATGGGCGCGGCAATAGGCATGGACGGTGTCAGAGTAGACCGTACCCATCAGGAGATCACACCCGCAGGCAGCGGCCATTTCGGCCCCGCGCAGGCATTCTGGCTCAGTGTAGGCGACGACCTCCAAACAGGTCGTCTTGCCGCAGGCTTTCATCCGGGCAAACAGGGCCTGCATCTCGGCGAAGGAAAGCCCTTCCTCTTTAAAGCCCCAATACCGGGCGCGGGTGTGCTGGCACCGGGCAAAGACTGCGGCGGCATCGGGCACGGTGACGTCGTTGTGGGTCAGCATGACGATGAGTTCAGGCGTATGTTTCATATAGGTCCACGGCTTTCCTTGGATATAATCATCGATGTGCAGAGCAGATACCTTCACTATACACTGGAAAACGCCGTTTGGCAAGGGCAAAAGGCGAAAGAAACTGTAAAAAACAGGCAAAAATAAACAAAATTCGATTGACAGAGTGCGGCAAAGTTGGTATATTTAGAATATACCTAAGTTAGTATTTCCTATGGAAAGTGAAGGTGTTTTACTTATGTATCAAGATATGTATGAGCGCTGGCTCGCCGCAGAGCTGGACGACGCCGACTTGAAACCTGAGTTGGAAAGCGTCAAGGGCGACGATGCCGCCATCCAGGACCGCTTTGCCGTAGCCCTGAAGTTCGGCACCGCCGGTCTGCGCGGCGTCATCGGCGCGGGCACCAACCGCATGAATATTTATGTTGTCCGTCAGGCAACACAGGGCCTTGCCAACTGGGTCAAGACGCAGGGCGGCAGCCAGACCGTTGCCATCAGCTATGACAGCCGCATCAAGAGCGACGTGTTCGCAAAAGTCGCTGCTGGTGTTTTTGCAGCCAATGGGGTCAAGGTGAGTATCTGGCCTGTTCTGATGCCGGTGCCTACCGTGTCCTTTGCGACCCGTTATCTGCATACCTCTGCGGGTGTCATGGTCACCGCTTCCCATAACCCCAGCAAATACAACGGCTACAAGGTTTACGGCGCAGATGGCTGCCAGATTACCACTGAGGCTGCTGCGGAGATTCTTGCCGAAATCGAGAAGCTGGACATTTTTGCAGACGTCAAGACTAGCGATTTTGAAGCAGGTGTTACAAGCGGCAACATCCAGTACATCCCGGACGAAGTCTATACCGCATTTGTGAATGAGGTCAAGAATCAGTCTGTCCTGTTTGGCGAAGAAGTCAATAAGGATGTGGCTATTGTTTACAGCCCGCTGAACGGCACCGGCCTGAAGCCTGTGACCCGCACACTGAAGGAGATGGGCTACACCAACATCACCGTGGTCAAGGAGCAGGAGCAGCCGGACGGGAACTTCCCGACTTGCCCGTACCCGAATCCGGAGATTAAAGAAGCTATGGCACTGGGCATGGAGTATGCCAAAAAGTGCAATGCGGATTTACTGCTTGCCACCGACCCGGACTGCGATCGTGTGGGCATTGCAGTCAAGAACAAGGCGGGTAAATATGAACTGCTGACCGGAAACCAGACAGGTATGCTGTTACTGGATTATATTTGCTGCCAGCGTGTGAAACACGGCAAGATGCCCACTGACCCGGTTATGATCAAAACCATCGTGACGATGGATATGGGCGAGCAAATCGCTACCCATTATGGTTTGCGGACAATCAATGTGCTGACGGGATTCAAGTTTATCGGTGAGCAGATTGGCAAGCTGGAAAAGCAGGGCAGGGCAGACAGCTATGTGTTCGGCTTTGAGGAAAGCTACGGCTACCTGACCGGCTCCTACGTCCGCGATAAGGACGGCGTGGACGGTGCTTACATGATCTGCGAGATGTTCAGCTACTACGCCACCAAGGGCATCAGCCTGCTGGATAAGCTGGACGAGCTGTACAAGACCTATGGCTACTGCCTGAACACCCTGCACAGCTACGAGTTCGACGGCAGCGCCGGTCTTGCCAAGATGCAGAGCATTATGCAGGCATTCCGCGGCAATATCAAAGCGTTTGGCGGTAAGAAGGTTGTAAAGCTGCTGGATTATGCTTATGGCCTGGACGGGCTGCCCAAGTCCGAAGTGCTGAAGTTCCTGCTGGAAGATAACTGCTCTATTGTCGTGCGTCCCTCCGGCACGGAGCCGAAACTGAAAATTTACATTTCTGTCAGTGCCGAAAACAGAGAAGCTGCTGAAAAGGTCGAATGTGAAATTGTGAAAGACGCCGAGAAGTGGTTTGCTTAAAGTGAAGATTTTAGCGCCCTGTGCTGAGCGCCATAACCTATTTTGGTGCAGCTGCGACCGCACGGGGCATCGGCGGCATAGCCGAGGCTGGAATGCGGTGTTTCTACTCTGGCTGGGCATGACACAGTCAGCGTTTATTGTGTGCTATTTTTTGCGAGAACAGGAAACAGAAGATGCCTGAGTAAAAAATGAAATTTTGAGGTAAAGGAGATCCATATGAATATACTGAAATTGACTCCCAGCTGCAAGGATTACCTGTGGGGCGGCAGCCGCCTGCGCAGTGACTTTGGCATCAAGAGCGATCTGAACCCGCTGGCCGAGGCGTGGGTGCTTTCCTGCCACCCGGACGGTCCCAGCTATCTGGCGGACGGCACAACGCTGGCGGACTATGTGACCGCCCACCCGGGCTGCCTTGGCACCGACTGCGAGAAGTTTGAACAGTTCCCAATCCTGACAAAGTTCATTGACGCAAAGAACAATCTGTCCATTCAGGTACACCCCTCCAACGAGTACGCGCTGAAAAACGAGCATCAGTACGGCAAGACCGAAATGTGGTATGTGCTGGACTGTGAGCCGGGTGCCTTCCTGTACTATGGCTTTGACCATGAAATCTCCAAGGCGGAGTTTGAGGAGCGCATCAAGAATAACACCCTGACCGAGGT
>ENA-OPSD01002075-OPSD01002075.1-human-gut-metagenome-genome-assembly--contig:-NODE-2075-length-12866-cov-7.125595_pt1 | contig 12866 bp, 9 predicted proteins | sample MGYA00241453_ERZ501898 | MGnify/ENA primary metagenome ERZ501898 (study PRJEB25962, sample SAMEA2042226) | human gut metagenome | biome: human gut; feature: human-associated habitat; material: faeces... | reverse complement strand
TAGTTGATAAGCTCAAGGGCATCGATTGGGAAGCCGTCGACTCCCGCCATATGTCTGCGCACGCGAACCGCATGCTGCGCAAGAACGATGAAAAGGAATGGAAGGCCTATACGCACCCGCAGAATTACGAATATCCGGATCTCGGCGCGTCGGAACGCGCCTTCCATGTGCAGCCTTATGAAAACCAGACGATGGTTTTCTGCGGCATGCTCTCGGCCGGTGCGCCTGAAGAGGCGATCATCGCTGACGTGCGTCCGGATTTGCTCTACGGCGAACAGAAGGTGCCTATCCGTGAAGAGCAGATCGTGAAGGATTCGGAAAAGGCCAAGGCTAAGACGCCGATTGAACCTGGTGCTCAGATGCCTGCCAACCATCCGAAGATCGACATGGAGAATCTCCCTGCCGGTCATCCGAAAATTGACGGTAAGCAGGAACTTCCCGCCGGTCATCCGGATATCTCCGGCGCTCAGAAGCCCGCAGCGAAGTAATTTCAGCTGACGCAAGAAAGAAAATTCGCTCGCAGAAATACCCCCCAGAAGGTGAGATCACTTTCTGGGGATTTTTTCGGGTCCTCTTTTGGGCAGTCGCCGTTGTCACATCCGTCGAAAGTTTTGACGGCCTCTCGGCGGAGAATGCTTTTTACTCACCTTGCCGGCAAAGTGAGCCTTTCAAAGGCCCAGGGATCGGAAACTTCCTGACTCTTGGCATCAAAACGCATGGCTCTGCGAGTATCGAGTGAGAAAGGCGTCCAGGGCGCGCAGCCGGTTTTCGCGAATGTCAGCCAGGCGCTGTGCATCGCCTGTGCAAGAGCTTGCGGCGGCCTCTCTCCGATGGTCCGTACCGCTCGCGGAGCGGACAGGTTTTGGAAGACAAACGGAACATCCACGGTGTGGGCGGCGCCGAGTGATGCACCGGATTTGCCTTTGACCGGACTTTCCCAGGCAAAGTCGTACGTCCAGACTTGAGCGCCGCCTGCGGCGAGTGATTCTGCAAGTTTCACGCAAGGCATACGGAAAATCAGATCACTCTGAATCTGCGCAAAACAATCCCCCCAGGTTTTTCCTCGATTAACTCGTGCATAAGCTTCGAGCACCGTTTCTGGCCGATTGGCGCCGGCGATGAGAGCGGCGGCTGAAGCTCGGTTCTTTTTTGCAATCGCACCGTTTGGGACGATGTAGTACCTCCACTCCGAAGAAGTGGACCCTACGATGAAGGCCATTTTTCGGGCAGCCCCTTTTCGCAGTGCGTCGACAGGAAGTTCTGGGATGACGTCCTGATCTATCCAGCCTTTGAAAAGCGAGACATTACCGTCAGTGAATTTGGCCCATTCTGGATCTGCAGCCAGGCGTCCAGCAATTTTCGGTAAGTCAGATAGTTTTTCGAACGGCACTTTGGCAAGCGATTCACGCGTAGGTTCCGCTCCAAGACCTTGAGCAACGAACTCGGCGGCCCGATCGGCCTGTGCGTCGGAGCGCCATTGGGCAACTGCGGAGGGGCTCTGAATGATTGCCCCGCGAAGGAGCCCTTGCGCATAGGGGGATGCAACAACGTCAACCAGGTGCGTGCCGCCGGCAGACTGGCCGAATGCCGTGACGACCTGTGGGTCGCCGCCGAATGCCGCGATATTGTCATGTACCCACTGCAATGCAGCTACCATATCTGCGTTTCCTGCATTCGCAGAATTTTTGTATTTTTCGCCAAACGGCGAGAGATCGAGATAACCGAGGATATTCAGCCGATGGTTCACGGAAACAACAACGACATCACCGAACTCGCTTAAGTGATCCCCCTCATATGCCACATGCTCAATCGCAGAGCCGGCGCTGAAGCCGCCGCCGTGGAGCCATACCATGACCGGCTTTTTCGCACCCGGATCAAGACTCTGTGTCCAGACATTCAGGTTCTGGCAATGCTCGTCCTGCGGCCAGTAACGATGCGGTACCAGCACCTCCATGTTCGGCTCATCCTGCTTTAAAAGCGGACATACATAGCCGTATGCCAGCGCATTTTTGATTCCTTTCCATGGTTTCACCGGCTGTGGCATCTGGAAACGGTCCGCCTCAGCGTAATGGATTCCATGAAACGCGTATGTCGTATTCAGGCGGAAGCCGCGTACCTTTCCCGCCTTTGTCTCTACTACCGGATCTGTTTTACTGCATACAAAATAATCTCCCATATTTCGGTTACCTTCTTTCTATCCTGTTCTGTGACGCGCAGTTTCCAAAAAGCCACCGCAAAATCCCCCTGATCTTTCCGTTTTTGCACCGGTCTTTGAAGCATCTGTTGTTTTTGCATTTACGCATCTGCTCCCTATTATACCAGACAATTTTTTCAGAAACAATTCTTTTTACTTTTATTTTCGGCTGTTTATATCAACAAAGTCCGAAAATCACGTCAAAAATGGATATTTCCATCACAACTTCAAAGTGCTACAATAAAAAAGAAGGTAAAATCAACGTAAAAAAGGGGACTACTATGACGAAAACAGTACAAAAGAGCAAAGCCCGCGATATGACCCAGGGCTCTATCTGGAAACAGCTTCTTCTCTTCTCTCTTCCGCTGATGGCCGGAAATCTCTTCCAGCAGCTTTACAACACCGTTGACAGCATCGTTGTCGGCAACTTTGTCGGCAAGGAAGCACTCGCCGCCGTCGGCTCCGTCGGTCCGATCATCAATTCTCTGATCGGCTTTTTCATGGGACTTTCCACCGGTGCCGGTGTCATTATCTCTCAGTATTATGGCGCAAAGGCGGATGAAAAGGTCAGCCGCACCGTCAGCACGACACTGGTGATGACGTTTATTCTCTCCATTGTCTTTACCATTCTCGGCATTCTCATCACGCCGTACATGCTCCGCATGATGAGCACACCGGACGATGTCATCCGTGAGTCGGCAACGTATCTTAAAATTTACTTTGGCGGTGTTGCCGGTCTGATGTTCTACAACATGGGCTCCGGCGTTCTCCGCGCTGTCGGCGATTCCCGCCATCCGCTGTATTTCCTGATTTTTTCCGCTGTTGTCAATACCGTGCTCGATCTTTTGTTTGTCGTTTCCTTCGGCATGGGAATCGAGGGTGTGGCGCTTGCAACCGTTATTGCACAGTACCTTTCGGCGGTTCTGACGCTGTATGTGCTGACCACAACAGACGGCCCATACCGCATCTGTTGGAAAAAGCTCTGCATGGACTGGTCTTTGCTGTACCGCATCGTCTGCGTCGGACTGCCGGCAGCGATCCAGCAGATGGTGACTTCCGTTTCCAACGTTTTCGTGCAGTCCTATATCAATGTATTCGGCTCGGATGTTATGGCGGGCTGGAGTGCCTACATGAAAATCGACCAGTTTATGATGCTGCCGATGATGAGTGTTGGTCTTGCTTCGACCACCTTCACCGGACAGAACGTCGGTGCCAGCTACATTGACCGTGCAAAAAAGGGTGCTACAACCGCATTCCTGCTTGCTGAGCTTGTAACCATTGTGATGATGATTCCTCTGCTGATTTTCGCTCCGCAAATGGTCTATCTGTTTAACCAGGAGGCAGCTGTGATTCGTTACGGAACCCTGTTTCTGTATCTGCTATCCCCGTTCTACATTCTCTGCTGCGTCAACCAGGTTTATTCCAACGTCCTGCGTGGCGCAGGAGACACCAGAACACCAATGATCGTAATGCTCGGAAGCTTCGTCGTGTTCCGCCAGATTTACCTGTTTGTGATGTCACATATATTTGATTCCATCATTCCGATTGCACTTGGTTATCCGGCGGGATGGCTGGTATGCAGTGTTCTGATTTATGCCTGCTATCGGAAATTCCGATGGAATAAAGGAATGCGGAAAAACTGAAGGATTCCTTTCCTGACATAAGCAAAATGGGCTGTTGCACTAAGAAAATGAACGTAGTGCGACAGCCCATTTTTTCGCATTATTTTTTCAGGAGTGCTGCTGAATACTCTTTAATCAGAACAACTCCGCAATCGCCGCGATCTTCTCACAGTTTTCCGGCAGCGGGTCGTTTATTTTCGGTGACTGGCGCGTTGCCACGTAACGGCTTGCAATTCCGGCAGAGGCTGCACCGTGGCAGTCAGCGATATCGTCATTTCCTGTCATCAGGCATTCTGCCGGATCGAGGTGATACTGCTTCAGCAGCATCTCATAAAACGCCGGATCCGGTTTTTTCACACCGGCATCCGATGAGAGCAGGATTCCATCAAAGTATTTCGTAAGGCCGAGCAGGGAAATTTCCGGCGCGGTGAAAAGCGCCTGTGCGTTGGACAGCAGAAAAACCTTCTTTCCTGCGTCTTTTAAACGCTGCAGCATTTCCGGCACGCCGGGGAACAGTTTCAGTTCTTCTATCGAAATCGCACGGAACATTTTCGCCAGATCTGCAATTTCTTCTTCCGTTACTGAAACAGCCTGATCCTCAAACAGCTGCCGGAACACATCCGCAATGTCGATTTCCGGTACATGGCTGCCGCGGCATTCCATTTTGAGCGCAGCTTCCTGCTCTTTGATTTTTGTCTCATACGCCATCCGGAGTTCTTTCGGCTCATAGGCGGCCCCTTTCATGCCGAAGAACAGGCTCATTTTTTTCCAGAGATACGCTTTCTTTTCATTCGTATGTATATCTACCAGAGTTCCATATAAATCAAAAATATAATTCTGATACATCCTTCATCATCCTTTCTTACGGAAAGTTTTCCACACGACACGTATTCTACCAGACTTTTCTCCACAATTCCATGTCTTTTTTCCAGACTTCCTATCTTTTTTTCTCCACCCAGATTGTCTATCAAACCAGATCGTTGAAACCTGTTTTGTCTTGCTCTCTGTAAGAAAGAATCCTGCCCGGAGGGCTTTTTACGTTATCGGAAAATTCAACGAAGTTTCCGGTAACGTAAAAAAAATTCCCCCGTACAGATTTTGTCCGCAACAGGGGAATTCATTACATCTCACAGTTTCCTGCGAATTGTAATCTTTGATTTACTTTCTCGCATCCAGCATTTCTTTCACCAGACGAATATACTCCGGTGTCGTTCCGCAGCAGCCGCCGACAATGCCTGCACCCGCGTCTACCAGAATGTTCATATATCTTGCAAACGTCGGCGCATCCATGCTGTAGATTGCCTCACCGGTCGGCGTGATTTTCGGCAGGCCGGCATTCGGTTTTACGATAACCGGTACTCTTGCCACTTTTTTCATGGAATTTACGACTGCCTCAAGCTGATCCGGTCCGACCGAGCAGTTCAGTCCTACGGCGGATGCTCCCATTTCCTGCAGTGTCTCAACTGCTTCCACAGCGTTTCCGCCGAACAGGGCAGAACCGTCTGCTTCCAGCGTCAGAGAACACATAATCGGCAGATCGCAGACAGAAAGTGCAGCATCCATAAAGACACACGTTTCGTCTACGCTCAGCATCGTCTCCGCTACCAGAAGATCAACGCCTGCATTTGCTACCGCTGTTACCTGCTCTGTGTAGGATTCCAGCAGCTCTTCATAAGAGAGATCGCCTTTTGGCTGCAGCATTTTTCCTGGTGTAGAAAAATCTCCCGCGATCAGCGCGCCTGTTCCGGCAAGCGCTTTTTTCGAGATGTCCACCAGGCGTGCATTCAGCTCCTCCACCTCGTTTTCTCTTCCATAATCCGCTAATTTCAATCTGTTTGCACCAAAGGTCGGCGCATAGACAATCTGGCTTCCCGCCTCCACGTAAGCCTTCTGTAAATTTGCCAGAATATCAGGGTGCTCCAGAACCCAAAGCTCTGTACTGACTCCTTTTGGCATTCCCGCTTTTGTCAGATTTGATCCGGTTGCGCCATCCAATAAAATGACACCTGCTCCGGCAAGCTGTTCAAATTCTTCTCTTGTCATTTTCTTTTCTCCATTCTGCCCGAGTTACCTGCAGCACATGTCCGCGTATACTGACAAATCCCGGCTGTTTTTTCTGAACCTGCCGCGCTTTTCGCGTCAAATTCATGTTCAGTATAGCATTGTATTGTTTTCCCGACAAGTAAAAAAAGAGGTATCCGTTTTGGATACCCCTTCGTCTGTTTCTGTTCATGAATGTTCAGCAAACCCCGACATTCTCAATCATGATGCGCGTCTGAATGATGTGTCTCCGAATGATGCGTCTCCGAATGATGTGTCCTGCCCGAGCTGTTCCCCCCACCGGACGGGATATTCTTCGGTGACCCCGGAGACAAATTTGTTCCCTGGTTCACACGGGTTGCTTTCTGTCCATTTTCCACCTGCGAGGATGCCGATACCGTTGAAACACCCGAATCGGAACTGTTTTCCGTTGCAGCATTTTTTCCACACGCAACGAAAGCCAATACTGCTGTACCGACAAGTACGGAAATTACTGCCTTCTTCATTTCTCCACCTTCTTTCCTGGTACATCGTTTTCGCCTGAACATTAGAGCGTGTCCGAAAAATTATTTCCGCAATTTGCGAGATACACTCTGGTTGTAATTTCATTTTAAATAAACTTCTTACTATTGTCAATTTATTCTACAAATTCCCTATTATTTTCTTTTTTTTGTTCCAAAATATTTTCAGACACAAACAGCAGCCGGACCCCTCTCCCGGATCCGGCTGCCGTTTGTCCTGTATCGTATGCTTTTATTCTGCAGTGCTTGAAGACGTTGAAGCAGTGCCTGTGCTGCTTGTCGATGTCGTTTCGGTACTGCCTGATGTCGTGCTGTCAGACGTTGTACTGTCCGTTGCGGTACTGTCCGTTGTTGTACTGTCGGTTGTGGTTCCATCTGTGGAATCTGTAGAAGCGCTGTCAACTGTCATCGTATACAGATCTGCGTCCGTTACTTCAAGTTTTTTCCAGTTGGATGCGACCTTGATATCGCTCTCCTTTACCCATCCATCCAATGTATCGTTGTACTTATCCGATTTGCGGTTGGAAATGATAGTCTGTCTTCTGGACTCGGTTTTGTCCTCGTCGAATGCTTTATCTACACGGATCACATAATATGCATCGTCGCCTTCGATGACACCGTCATAATACTCGCCATCCTTCAGCTTTGCTGCTTCTTCCGCTACTTTATCTCCAAGAGAACAGGTATCGTCATCGTCTTTCTCCGATCCGGTTCCAAAGGATGTCTCGGAAGAGGTCAGATAAGAAACCTCAGAGGAGGAATCGCTGGCGGAACTGCTCGATGTGCTCGCGCTTGAAGCGTCGGATGCGCTTGTGTCGGAAGCATCGGAAGAAGAGCTGCTCTCATCGGAGCTGTCGGCAGAATCGGTGGAATCTGCGGTATTCTCCGCATTTAACTGATCGTTCAGCTCCTTGCGCAGATCGGTAAACGATGCGGCTGCAGGATCCTCAGACTCTTTTAAGAGATCCAGGAATCTCTGTGCGATTTCTTTCTTTGCCGCTTTTTCCTCGTCCGTCAAATCAATCGTTTTTCCATCGTCATCCTTCTCGGTTCCTGCTGTGGATACCGTGATGTAGCTGATGGAGGTCTGCTTTGCCTCTTCATCGGATACCTCGGTATCTACATTTGCGATGATCGGATCATAAATTTTGGTTTGAATAACATACAGCTCCAGTGCATCCTGGATGTCCTCAACGGTTGCGTGCAGCTTTTTCATCACATCGTCACCGTTCTTATCTGCGAATGCCTGTGCAGCCTCTTTCGCCTGCTGTTTTTCCTCGTCTGTCAGGGAAATTCCGTATTCCTCTGCGTGCTGCCGCATCAGAAGCTCTTTTTCGATCGTATCAAGAGACTGCTCCTTGAACGTTTCCCCGGTAGTCTTTCCATCGTCGCCTTCCTTGTCGTACATCTCAGACGGCATCTGCATTCCGTACATCGAGTACATCTTGGAATAATAATTGTACATGGTTGCCTGCTGATATCTCAGCATGAAATTTGCCTGTCCGAGTGTAATCGACTCGTCATTTACAGTAATTGCCGTTTTTGTTCCGTCCACATTGTCGGAACCGCAGCCAGTCAGTCCCATCGCTGCCATCGAAGCACTCAGCATAACGCAGACTGCTTTTGCTTTTAAATTTTTCATTACTTCCTCCTCATGCAGGGCGAAATGTATGCTCAAAAAGAGTTTTTCTTTTTACACGTTCGAATTTCCGGTCCTGCATCGATTTTTATAAACGCTTTTCCTATTATACCCTTTTTGTTGATACAGGGCAACTTTTTTCTTCCCTGTTCACGCCTTTTTCACACGATTTTGTGGTTATGCGAGTATTTCACTCCTGTGTGATCTGCAGCAGATCTTCCACCAGTGCATGGCTCTTCTCCAGCAGATCGATCTTTTCCTTTGAATTTCTCCGCCGCGGCGTGTAGACAAACGCCAGCGACTCCATCTGGAATTTCAGTTCGTCTCGGTATTTCTGCAGCAGCTCCGGAATCCGCGCCACATCGATTTTTGCATGCTGCTGTAAGGTGACTCGTACCGAATCGCCCATCTGTTTCAGCTCCGTCACATACGCACAGTGCGCCAGCGCTTTCAGTTCTGCAACAGCCAGAAGATTCTGTACATTTTTCGGCGGTTCCCCGAAGCGGTCGGTCAGCTCCTCCGTCATGTCCTCATACTCTTCCTTATTTTCAATCGCCGCAATTCGCTTATAGGTGTCAAGCTTCAGAGACTCGTTGCTGATGTAGCTGTCCGGAATATAGGCACTGACATTCAGATCAATCGTTGTCTCGAACGCTTCTGCCGGTGCGATGCCCTTCGCCTCCTGGACAGCCTCTGCGAGCATTTTACAATAGAGATCGTATCCAACCGATTCCATATGGCCCGACTGCTCTGCGCCCAGCAGATTTCCGGCACCGCGGATCTCAAGGTCACGCATCGCAATTTTAAAGCCGCTTCCCATCTCCGTAAATTCACGGATCGCATGGAGACGTTTCTCCGCTACTTCTTTTAGCATCTTGTTTCTGCGGTACATCAGAAACGCATACGACGTCCGGTTCGACCTACCGACGCGGCCGCGGAGCTGATAGAGCTGTGACAGTCCCATCTGGTCGGAATCATGGATAATCATGGTATTGACATTCGAAATATCGAGTCCTGTCTCAATGATCGTTGTTGACACGAGCACATCGATCTCTCCGTTGATAAATCCGTACATGATCTTCTCGAGCTCGCGCTCCTTCATCTGCCCGTGCGCAAAGCCCACATTTGCATCCGGCACGAGCTTCTGGATCGTGTTCGCCATATCCGCAATCGACTGGACACGGTTATAGACATAGTAAACCTGCCCGCCCCGCGCAAGTTCACGGTTAATCGCCTCGCGGACCATTTCTTCATTGTATTCACAGACAAAGGTCTGGATCGGCTGTCGATCCTGCGGTGCTTCCTCGAGCACACTCATATCCCGGATGCCGATCAGGCTCATGTGCATGGTACGTGGAATCGGTGTCGCCGTCAGTGTCAGAACATCCACATTTTTTTGCAGCTGTTTGATTTTTTCTTTATGCGTCACGCCGAACCGCTGCTCCTCATCGACAATCAGAAGGCCAAGATCTTTGAACTTTACGTCCTTCGACAGAACGCGGTGTGTTCCGATGACAATATCCACGAGTCCTTTTTTCAGATCCTCCAGCGTTTTTTTCTGCTCTGCCGGCGTGCGGAACCGGCACAGAAGATCAACGCGCACCGGAAAGTCCTTCATGCGCTCAACGAACGTATTGTAATGCTGCTGTGCCAGAATGGTGGTCGGAACGAGGTAGACGACCTGCTTGCTCTCCTGTACTGCCTTGAACGCTGCACGGATTGCAACCTCGGTTTTGCCGTATCCGACATCGCCGCAGATCAGGCGGTCCATGATCTTTTTGCTCTCCATGTCCGCCTTTGTCGCCTCGATCGCCGCAAGCTGATCGTCCGTCTCCTCAAACGGAAATAGTTCCTCAAATTCCTTCTGCCAGATCGTATCCTTTCCGAACTGATAACCGGATGACGCCTGCCGCTCGGCATACAGCTTCACGAGATCCTGTGCGATATTTTTTACCGCATGGCGAACCCGTGTTTTCGTCTTATTCCATTCCTGACCGCCGATTTTATTCAGCTTCGGCACCTTTGCAGCTTCGCCGGACGCATACTTTTGCAGCGTATCGAGCTGGGTAGCCAGCACATAAAGGTTCGATCCGCCCGCATACTCGATTTTCATGTAATCACGCGTTACGCGGTCCATCTCAATTTTTTCGATACCGCGGTAAATACCAAGACCGTGGCTCTCGTGCACGACATAGTCACCGATCGAAAGATCCGCAAAATTCTGGATTTTCTGACCGGAATACTCCGATTTCTTCCGGTTTTTCTTCTTCTCTTTTCCAAAAATATCCGTCTCTGTAATCAGCACAAATTTCTGCATCGGATATTCAAAGCCTCTGCGGGCCGCGCCGTGGATCAGCATGACCTCGCCCGGTTTCAGAACACGCTCCTCATTCTCGCTGTAGAAGGCCGGAATCTCCTCATTCTGCAGGTCCTCTGCCAGATGCTGCGCCCTCGTCCGCGACGGACTCGCCAGTACAATACGGTAACCCGCTTTTTTCCAGGATTTCAGATCTTTTACCAGAAGCGGGAACTGATTGTTATACGAATTAACCGATTTCACCGTCACACTGAACTCGTCACGGATATTCCACTCGCCCTTCTGCGGCTCCATCAGCGATACGGCAACACAGCCGCGGCGGTTCAGTTTTGCCACAAGCTCCGCCGTACTGCACATCAGCTTCGCCTGTCCCGGCAGGAGGTATCCCTTTTCAAGACGGTGGCTCACGCTCTCCTGAAATTCTGCTTCCAGCGCATCGGCACACTCGATGATGCGGTTCGGCTCATCGAGGAAAATGCGGCTGTTCTCCGGCAGATACTCAAGAAACGAGACGGTCTCCGGATAAAAATAGTGAAGATACTGTTCGGCTCCCTGCAGAATTTCGCCTTCTCCGATCTGGTCGCAGATTTCCTCTGCTGCATGGCGGATCCTTGCCGCTTCCTCTGTCATCATTTTGTCGCGGAATTTTGTGCTTTGCGCTTTCGCCTCTTTTTTTATAGCTTTTACGCCGCGCGCAATCGTATCCTCTGTTAAAATCAGCTCCGATGCCGGATAGATTGTGATCTCCTCGAGATTCTCAATCGACCGCTGGCTCTCCGCATCGAAGCTTCGGATGGAATCTATCTCATCGCCCCAGAGCTCAATCCGGATCGGGTTCTGTTCCGTCAGCGGATAAATATCGAGAATGCCGCCGCGGACGGAAAACTGGCCGGTCGACTCCACCTGAAAGGTACTCTCATAGCCGAGCCGCACCAGCTCTTTTCTTATTTTATCCAGATCGAGTTCGCTGTCATTGCGCAGATGGATGCAATGTTTTTCGAACACGCCAAGAGGCAGAAGAAAGTCCATACATCCCCCTACACTGGTGATGATGGTAACTTCCTTCCGCTCAAGAAGTGCCTGGATCACCTGAAGCCGCTGCCGGATCAGCAGATTTCCGTGAATGTCTGCCTGATAGAAAATCAGGTCCTTCGCCGGATAATACAGCGTCTCCGCATCGTACAGCCGGTAATCCTCATATAATTCTTTTGCTTTTAATTCATTTTCCGCGATCAGAAGCCGCACCGGGGCATCCTCGGAGAGACCTGCAATCATGTGGGCTTTCTGGCTTTCCAGACAGCCCGAGATCACCGTCACACCTGCGGTTCCTTTTTTCAGATCACGGAACAGCTCGTCAAAACGGGCAATTTCTTTGATCGGTTCTAATAACGCTTTCATTTTCCTTACTCTGCCGGGTTTGCAGATTTGCGGTTATACTCATTCATAGCTGCGTCCACATCCCCGTTCAGCATCTGCTCGATTGCTTTTGCCGCATGCTCGATCGCCAGATTTACAAGGGGACGTTCGTCTTTCGTAAACGGACTTAACACGTAGTCCGCCAGATCCCAGTTTTTCGGTTTCTCACCGACGCCGACCTTCACACGCATAAAATGGTCGGTGCCAAGATTGGCGATGATGTTTTTGTAGCATGGCAGAAATGCAGTACAACGATCGGAAGTGGCAGTGCAGAAGAGCAGATAAAATCTATGGTATCTGCAAGTGGTATTTACATCAGCCAATATGATCCGTCAACGAGATCTTTTGAAGTTAAGCGTAAAATTGTAAGTAAAAATAGAGCATATATCATGCCGCAGCTTATGGATAAAAATGGAAATGCAGCGTTTATGTGGATTGAAATGGAATTAAAGAATCCGTTAACGTTTGAATGTGAAAAAACAATTATGACATCGCAGTGTGACAATGGAGCATGGAACATTGCGATTGGACCACTTCAAAAGACGAACGCATATATTTCAGAACTGAAAGGTACTTATTCAAAAAATAATGGTACGTATCAAGCGTTTTATGTGGGAATAGATGAGGAACAAAAGACAAAATTATATTACATGAACCGTTCGAATAATGACGGTATGAAGCAATTGACAGATGGAAATCATAATATTTCCAATATTAGTGCAAATCCTGATGAAGTGACATACCTTGAGGATGGTGTCTTAAAATCCTATGATATCAATAAAGAAGAGTCACAGGAAATAACAAATTCCGATCAACCATTTACAGGAGCAAATGCGGTTCAGGTAAGCAACGGAAATAAAGATGTGGTCATCTGGATGGAAAATGATACAATTGGATGTAATTTCTATTCTTCTGTGAAAACAGAAAATGGATACAGCAAACCAGTCAACCTATATACGAAATCAGGAGTATTAGGAAATAACTTCACAGCTGTCATGGATGACGATGGAGCATGGGATATCGTATTTAGTGCAACGGACTTGCAAGACAGTGAAAAGACGAGCATGTATCATTTACATAAAAAATCAGAGCCAAAACTCGTGATCAATGACATGAT
>ENA-OPSD01002059-OPSD01002059.1-human-gut-metagenome-genome-assembly--contig:-NODE-2059-length-12997-cov-2.354041_pt1 | contig 12997 bp, 10 predicted proteins | sample MGYA00241453_ERZ501898 | MGnify/ENA primary metagenome ERZ501898 (study PRJEB25962, sample SAMEA2042226) | human gut metagenome | biome: human gut; feature: human-associated habitat; material: faeces... | reverse complement strand
CGAAGAATCGTTTTGAGTTTTTCCCATCGGTGCATTTGGGCTATACGTTCCCGAATGAACATCGTTTGTTGGCTTCCTATTCCCGTCGTACCACACGTCCGCAGCTTTTCTATATGGAGCCTTATATCACGTATCGCGACTTTTATACGGCCGAGATCGGTAATCCGGATATACGTCCGGAGTACATCAACTCCTTTGAATTGAACTACCGGAAGAGTTTCGGGGAAAACACGGTATCCGCCACCGCCTTTCATCGGTATCGGAAGGATAAGATCGAGCGGTTGCGTGTTCCCTATTCAGCTGGTGTAACCTTGGATTCGATGGCGAATGTAGGACATGATTACTCGACGGGTATCGAGCTAAGCGTCAGCCTGCATCCGGTGCGCTGGTGGAATACCACGGTCAATGGAAACGTTTATCACTATAAGGTGAAGAACGAACAGGCCGCCGGTGGAAATACGACCTCTAGCACCAATTACGATATCCTATGGAATAACCTGTTTAATCTGGGGAAATACACACGTATCCAATTGGATGGTAGTTTTGTAGGCCCTTCCGTAACGACGCAGGGCCGTACGGACGCTTATTGGTACGCGAACGTAGCCGTCCGTCAGCAACTATGTAACCGAAAACTAACCGCCACCTTAGCTTTCCGGGATATTTTCCGTTCCGCCAAATATATCAGCGATATCCAAACGGCAGATTTACGCTCCCTGACACGTATCAAACCCAAATATCCACAAATCACGTTGACGTTGAGTTGGACATTTAATAGTTTCAAGGCTAAATCCACCCAAGCGAAAGAAGATCGCTCGGAGATGTTCGAGGGTATAAAGCATTAGTATTATATCTTCGCGGTTATTATGCTATTTAATTCGATTGAATATTTGATTTATTTGCCAATCGTATTTTTACTGTATTGGCTTGTCTTCGGGAAGCGACTGCGACTACAGAATTTATTTGTAGTCGTAGTTAGTTATCTTTTTTACGGGTGGTGGGATTACCGGTTCTTGGTATTGATAGCCCTTACCTCTTTCTGTAGTTGGCTGAGTGGGATAGGAATAGAGGAAGTACGTACGAGGGCAGGGAAGATACCTCGCTGGTTCGATAAAGGTATCGTGGCTGCGAATGTCATATTTAACTTACTGATACTCTCTTTCTTCAAGTATTACGACTTTTTTGTGGATAGTTTGATAGATGCTTTCTCTTATATAGGGATTTCATTGCACATTTCTACGCTTTCTCTCTTATTACCGGTCGGGATTAGTTTTTATACATTCCAAGCCTTAAGTTATACGATTGACGTGTATAGAGGTAAATTACCGGTAACAAGAGATATCGTTTCCTTTTTCGCATTTGTTAGTTTTTTCCCTCAGTTGGTGGCCGGTCCTATCGAACGGGCTACTAACCTGTTGATACAATTTGAGAGACCTCGCAGCTTCGAGTATAACGACGCTGTAGATGGGATACGACAAATGATGTGGGGGTTTTTCAAAAAAATCCTGATAGCCGATAATTGTGCCTTGGTCGTAGATGACATATTCGGGAACTATGGAAATTACCCGGCTAGTACTTTGCTATTGGGAGCCGTTTTGTTCTCATTCCAGATTTATGGAGATTTTTCCGGATATTCAGATATCGCTATAGGTACAGCCAAGTTGTTTGGGATACAGTTGAGGCAAAATTTCCGGTATCCCTATTTTTCTTTAGATATAGCCGAGTTTTGGAGACGTTGGCATATCTCGTTGAATACTTGGTTCGTAGATTATGTATATATTCCCTTGGGAGGTAGCCATAATGGTTTCTTTAGACATATTCGGAATATCTTGATCATATTTTTCTTGAGCGGTCTTTGGCATGGAGCGAACTGGACATTTGTGGCTTGGGGTGTTTATCATGGTTTGCTATGTATAGCATTGTTGATACTAAAGAAATATGTAAAGATAAGGTTGATACCATCAAACGTTGTGTCTATGTTGGTTACATTTGGCTTCGTGGTGATCGGATGGATTCTATTTAGGGCTGAGAATATATCAATGGCATTCGATTATATATATGATCTGTTCTCCTCTTCTTTATTCCGTGTGCCTAAGGTAAGTGGGGCCAATAATGTTTCTGCTTTATTATCGCTTATTTTTATTGCTTGTATGCTGGTGGTCGAATGGATGAACCGGGAACGACCGTTTGGATTTGATATTAAGAAAATACGAAGTATATATATACGATATACTTTATATGCGATCCTCTTATTTTGTATATATTTCTTCGGAAATAACGCTTCTAGCTTTATTTATTTTCAATTCTAGCAAGTATGAAACCAACGCATAAACAAATAAAGAGTATGATAAGATTCCTGTTGTTTCTGGGGATCTTGTTGTTTTTGTTCAATCAGATCACTCCCTATCTCTATCGATTATTGCCTAACGACTACGTACGAACACGACTTATATGGAGTACGTTAAATAATCCGGAAGAGCGTCCGGATCTTGTCATTTTAGGTAATAGCCGCGGTATGAGTGGTGTGAACGGATACAAGTTAGAAGCAGAGTTACGAGGAAATCCCTGTGTATATAATCTTACCTCTACCGGTCAGAGATTGAGTGAGAGTGCCTTGTATTATTCCTATTTACCATCTTCTGTTCAAGTAGTTGTACAGTGTGTGGATTTAGATCAATTACGTGGCCCGATCGAATTGGATGATCCCAACCGGGTAGCTCTACATATGTATGGATATAAAATGGATGGTTTTACCTGTGAATTACTTCCTGCTTTAGAAAAAACTTTAAGTGAACCGAATTTATACTATAATTATGTGGCTCGAAATTGTTTATTCTCCGGCTTGACTACTTATCTGCGTAATAAGTTGGATGATGATGTTATCCCCGGAATTATAACCTCTGATTTACGTTATCCAAACTCTACGATGTCTGATAGAAATGAATCTGTCTATAAACGGAAAGTAGAAGAACAGAATGAAGAAAATAAATTCGAGGCATATCAAATCACTCCTGAATGGAAAAGGTTAATAGAGCGTTCTTCCGTTTATTTTAGGGATAGGGGTATTATTTATTGTCTGGTTGTCATGCCGTATAACCCGGATATAACAGCTTTTACAGTAGCGGAGAAACAACGAGCTTTGCGAATGTTTACTCAAATGTTTGATTCTATCCTTATCGTCGACTGTATGGATCTATTGGATACGTCGGATTTTTATGACGCTATCCATCCGAACCGGAAAGGAGCGGAGAAGATAACAGATCAGATCATCCGGTCATTGCGTTCTTCTAGGCTTTCTTTTTAGGATGATATAAACAAGGTTTCTCTATGTATTTCCAGGATAACATACCCAATCCGGTGCTAAGGATAGTGGTAAGAGCCAATGTCAATATAAAGCTATATTGATCAAGTCCGTAATGAATGAATATTTGGATGATCGGGAAATGAATCAAGAAAATACCATACGAGAAATTTCCCATCCGATTGAATACATGTAACCACTTGAATCCATAAGCTACCGTGATAATGATAGAGGCTAGAGCGATAGGCTCGAAAATACTCAGCAACAGATACTCTCTACCCAATAAAAGAAATAGGCTGACAGGGAACAAATATCTCATATATTTTCGAAAAATAGGGAAATAGGCAAGTATGATAATACCAGAACAAAAGTACATCATTTGTCCGGGGAATTGTCTTTTCATGAATTCATAAATAGGGTTGTGTGTCATATCATCTAAATAATTACACGTTGTCGAGTAGATGAAAGATAAGATATAAATAAGAAGTAGGCATACCAATTTATTGTATCTTTTCAGTAACCAATAGATAATGGGTATGGTGATATATAGCATGAATTCAACCTTGATAGTCCATAAAGACCCATTCATCGCTTGTAAAGAATTGGTATCGAATACACCGGGTAAATCCGGCGATAAAAAGTTAAATGTAAGTAAATTACAGATAAGATAGGTGTATAAGCTAGAAGAGGTGAGGTATTCCCTGCAGGATAAGGAAGTAAGGAATAATCCGATTAAGGCACATAATAAAATAGTCAAGCTGTAGGCGGGCATAATACGTTGAATACGTTTACGGAAAAAAATCCGGGTATTAGGCGTACGTAAGAAGCTAAACATAACAAGAAATCCACTAATAATAAAGAAACCTTTCACTCGAAATCCTCCGCTAACAAACCAAAAAGGATCAGTATCTGTCAGTGTGCTGAAATGGTTGAACATGACAGAATACGCAAGAAAGAAGCGAATAAAATCAAAATTATTCGCTTCTTTTACTTGATTTATTAATCTGGAGTTGAGTAAAACTTTCTCTGATTGATTCATTGTTCTATTTGACTACAATGATTTTTGTTACAACGCTCTCTGAGGCTTCCTCTGTGGAAGCTAGTACAAGATATACGCCTGTCGCTACACGTGATCCGTTTGCGTTTCGGCAATTCCAGATAGCTTGCCCCCCCAAGGATTTAGTTTGATAAATAATATTTCCGTTTAAATCCGTGATTTTTACATTCGAATTATCCATTAATCCTACAATCGTTACTTTATCCATATGTTCGGGACGTACCGGATTAGGATATGCGTAGATCTCCGAGTAATCAGATTTACCCTCCGAAGCTTCTCCTTGATAGGAATTTAGTCCTTTATCGGTACCGATAAAAACCTCACCGGTCTTATCGTTTATCTCTATATCGTATATGTTATCGGAAAGGAGCGGGCTATTGGTCGTATTAAATTGATAAACGATTGTCTCATTATCATTATCTAGAACATAGACGCCATTTCCTTTGGTTCCAATCCATTTTCGATTACCTGCGTCTACTTTTAGGGTCGTGACAACAACGTTATCTAAGAAATAAGCGAGATTACCAGTTTCCTCATTGGTATATTTTACCCTTGTACAACGTGTAGCGGCTTTATCCTCAGCGGAAGAGATCCTAGGTTTAGTGAAATATACGGCCCCCCGATTCGTACCAACCCAGATATATCCATCCTTATCCTCGGCTACGCATGTATAATTACTAGGAGTCAATTCTTTTCCGTCGGTATCAATAAGTGTAGTAAACTCATACGAGGAAACTTCGTCTAAAGACTCGCTATTCGGTATCATTACAAGTTTAGGGGTGTTACGAGGCACATAAATCCATTTGTCGTTCGTGGAGGTTATAAGTATATCGTTTATTGTATAGACTCCTCTAAGTTGTTCGATATCCAAACGATGCCATGCTCCTGCTTTGTCAAGAACAAGTACCGCATGGTTAACCTCTGAGCTTGTCATCCATAAATTTCCATTTTTATCAAAGGCCAGTCCATCTATATAACAATAACCGGACCCATAGCCTCCCGCGGTTTCTTTAAAGGCATTCTTTTCATTGTATGACTGGACGGGAGTTCCATTCTTATATTGGATAACGCCATCACCCATGGAAGAGGCGTATACGATCTCATCATTAGAATCATCGGTCGTTACGGCTATACTTGTATAGTCTCGTGGATTTCTTGGTAAATTGAGTTTCTTTTGGGCTTCTTTAGGATCGATAAAAGACCATTTATCATAATCGTATGTAAGAATATAACCTCCTTTGTCGAAGCGCTTACCATTTAGGAGGTCTTTACCTCCTATGATCATATATACTTTATCATTTTTACAAACAATATCGAATGCGCTATTGCTGTAAGGTCCGTCTAAAATGATAGGTTCATTAAGAGCCTCAAAACTATTTGATCCTTTCCGTTGGATAGAACGTAGCCCTTTGCTTCCTTCCGCTATCCAATATTTGTCTGTTTGATAGGTACTGATATCATTGATACTTAAGTTTATTTGGTCAAACTTTTGCGTATCGGATACGATGAAAACCCTTGAGTTATCTATACATGCTAATTTTTCGCCTATTACTTTCATGTATTTTAGGGTTGAGCTATTTATTATTCGGGAAAGCTCTCCATTGTTTTCATAGAAGATACCTTGCTGACTGACCAAGTAGAACAAAGTATTCTTGAATGAAGCGATAGCTGAGATCGTATGACTATCGGAAAGGTTTGATAATCCATAGGGCTTCCAGTTTGCCTTATCCAGTAGGTTCTCTTTTAATGAGGCGTATATAATCCCCGAAGATACTTCTGCCTTATTGGTTGTAGAGGCATATATATTGCCATTCTGTATGGCACACGATGTTATATTTAAGGAAAGCTTGTAGGTATCTTTTATTTCCTTTTTGGCCATATTGACCACGACGATACCAAATGCTGTCGATAAATAGGCATATTCATCATGTACCAATACTGAATTGATTTGTTTGTCTCTTATGGACGTACTGGTCGACAGATAAGGTAGATTTGTCGCCACTCCTCCCTCAAGTATATCTATATTTGAATTATCATAGATAATAAGGAGTGATTTTGTTTGTTTATTATAGCGGATCAAAGAAATCGTATTATCATTTAATCCGTTTCCTTTATAATATTGCTTAATACTATTATCATCTTTTCCATACGTATAAAGAGATCCTTCCGCTACCACAAATACTTGGTCGTTCGATTCCTCTACGCTGTTTGTGTTATTGTAAGAAAGATACGTTTTCCATCCGGTTGTATTAAAATTAGCGGCTAATACAGTGAATGAAAAAAATGAAAATAGAATGATAGTAAGTATATGTCTCATATTAACAATTGTAATCAGATAAAAATGATGTTAACTTCATGACGGCTTTCGCACGATGGCTGATCTGGTTTTTTGTATCGTTACCCATCTCGGCGAAAGTTTGTGTATAGGTATCAGGCATGAATATAGGATCGTATCCAAATCCGCTATCTCCGCGTTTTTCGGTAGTGATAGAGCCATTCACGATACCGTCGAAGGTATATTCTTTTCCGTCAAGGACTAGAGCTATGACCGTGCGGAAACGTGCTTTTCTGTTTTCTTTATGATTCATTTCGGACAACAGCTTGTTCATATTAGCTTCCGAGTCGTGCTCTGTTCCTGCGTAACGAGCCGAATAGACTCCCGGAGCATTATTCAATACCTCGACTTCTAATCCCGTGTCGTCAGCGAAACAATCATATCCGAATTTCTCCTTGATATAGCGGGCTTTTAGCAAAGCATTTCCCTCTAAGGTATCTGCCGTCTCGGGGATATCGTCATGGCAATCTATATCGGATAAACTTATGATTTCCGCGTATCCGGCGGTTATCTTGCGGACCTCGTCCAGTTTGTGTTGATTATTTGTCGCGAATACAAGTTTCATATTTCGTAATCTATTAAATAAGAAAGCATTTCTATACGGTAGATATATAACGTATGGAAATGCTTTAAATTGTTTGTATATTCTTTTTTAAGTCTTTATCTGATCGAACCCCTCACCATATACCCCTCGGACAATGCTTTGGGAGATGAACGCTTGGTGGTCTATCCGTTTCACGATCCGGAAGATGGAGACGGATTCGGATTTCTTGGCGAGTAGTACGACTACCTTGACGGGTTTGCGGGAATAACCGCCCTCGCCGTCCAGTATCGTACAGCCACGGCCTAAGTCATGGATGATGCGATCCGCTATCTCGTCGTACTTCTGGGAGAAGATGAGGAATTGTACGGATTGGCGGTTACCGTTCAATACCATGTCGAGAACGTAATTGCTTATGACCATCTCCACGAAACCGAAAACGATCTTGTCCACGTTATGGAACAGGAAGAAAGAGGAACTGATGATGAAGAAATCGCAAAACAGAAGGATACGTCCGATCGATATATTCTTATATTTATTGATTACCGCACCGATAATATCCGTACCTCCGGTACTACCGTTCGCCGAGAATACCAATCCTAGTCCGGCACCACACATAAACGCTCCGATTATGATAGCCATAAACGGCTGGTCGTGCAGTATAGGTTGTCCTTTCAGCAGCCACTCGAAGAGAGAGAGAGAAGCCGAGAGTGAGAAAACTCCGAAAATAGTTTTTATCAAGAATTTTAGACCAAGGATCTTTAAGGCTACCACCAACAAGGCTACGTTGATGACAAAATAAGATACGGATACCGGGATCAATCCATTGGAGGCAAAGAAGATCAATGCGCAGATACCACTTACCCCACCTGTCACGATCTCGTTGGAAAGGATAAAGGCGTTGAATCCGAATCCGTATAATAAAGTTCCGAACAGGATCATTAGATAATCCTGTACGGAAAAATAGATTTTTGTGAGTTTTAAGTTCATCCCACTACGATATTAACGATTTTGCCGGGAACGACAATAACTTTCTTAACGGCCTTGCCTTCCATCCACTTCGCTGAGTTCTCATGATTCAAAGCCGCTTTCTCGGCGTCCTCCTTAGAAATATCCGCCGGTAGCTCTAGGTTGTAGCGAGCTTTACCATTGAATGAGATCGCGTAAACAACGGATTTCTCCTTGAGATATTCTTCGTTGTGTTTCGGCCACCGGGCATCGCAGATGGTCGTATCATGTCCTAATTGATGCCATAGCTCTTCCACTATATGAGGAGCGAACGGAGCCAATAAAGTGATCAGCGGCTCCAAGATGGCGCGCTTGCTGCATTTTAAGCTCGTTAACTCGTTCACGCAAATCATGAAGGCGCTAATGGACGTGTTGTATGAGAAATGCTCGATGTCGAACGTTACTTTCTTGATCAGCTTATGCAAGGATTTCAATTCGTCGGCCGTAGGCTCGGCATCGGTAACTTGCAGGGTATCCGTATTGCCGAAGAACAAGCCCCAAAGCTTCTTTAAGAAACGGTGTACGCCATCGATACCGTTCGTATCCCAAGGCTTGGATTGCTCCAACGGGCCTAGGAACATCTCGTACAAACGTAGGGTATCGGCACCATATTTCTCAACGATCATATCCGGGTTCACTACGTTGAACATGGATTTGGACATCTTCTCGACCGCCCATCCGCAGATATATTTACCATCTTCCAATACGAACTCCGCGTCGTTGTATTCCGGACGCCAGTTCTTGAAAGCCTCTATATCCAACAGATCGTTAGATACGATATTTACGTCTACATGGATAGGGGTGACCTCGTATTGGTCTTTCAAGTTCAAGGAAACGAATTTATTGGTTCCGTTGATGCGGTACACGAAGTTCGAGCGTCCTTGGATCATACCTTGGTTGATCAATTTCTTGAACGGCTCTTCCTCGCAAACGATACCCAAGTCGAACAAGAACTTATTCCAGAAACGGCTGTAAATCAAGTGGCCGGTAGCGTGTTCCGTACCACCGATATATAAATCCACGTTTCTCCAATATTCATCCACGTCTTTAGCTACCAAGGCTTTATCATTATGCGGGTCCATATAGCGCAAATAATAAGCGGAAGAACCGGCGAAGCCCGGCATCGTACAAAGCTCCAGCGGGAAGATCGTCTGGTTATCGATCTTCGATACCTCGGTGACTTTTTGGTTTACCGTGTCCCAAGCCCATTTAACGGCGTGTCCTAATGGAGGCTCGCCCGTCTCGGTAGGCAAGAATTTATCTACTTCCGGCAGCAACAGGGGCAGACATTCTTCCGGCAACATCTGAGGCATGCCATCGGCGTCGTAATATACCGGGAACGGTTCGCCCCAATAACGCTGGCGGCTGAAAATAGCGTCGCGCAAGCGGTAGTTTATCTTCACACGTCCCAGATCGTGATCTTTTACGTATTTCTTGGTAGCGGCTATCGCTTCCTTGATCGTCAGTCCGTTCAAGGAAAGATCGCAATAAGGAGTAACGCCGGCTCTCGGAGAATTGCATACGATACCTTCCTTGGCATCGAAACTTTCCTCGCTTACGTCGCAACCTTCCACCAAGGGGCGGATTTCCAGTCCGAAATGCTTCGCGAAAGCGTAGTCGCGACTATCGTGCGCCGGAACCGCCATGATCGCTCCCGTACCGTAGCCGGCCAATACATAGTCGCTGATCCAGATGGGAACCGCCTCGCCCGTAAACGGGTTAATAGCATAGGAACCACTGAATACACCGGTTACCTGACGGTCGGCGATGCGCTCGCGCTCGGTACGTTTCTTGGTACGATCTAGGTAAGCGTCTACTTCTGCTTTTTGGTCTGCCGTAGTTAATTGTTGAACCAATTCGCTTTCCGGAGCTAATACCATGAAGGTAACACCAAACATCGTATCGGCACGGGTCGTAAAGATCGTGAATTCCTTGTCGCTGTCTTTTACCTTGAAGCGAACCTCGGCACCTTCGCTGCGTCCGATCCAGTTCTTTTGGGTCTCTTTCAAGGAATCCGTCCAGTCGATCGTATCCAATCCGTCCAACAGGCGTTGCGCGTAAGCGGATACACGTAAGCACCATTGGCGCATGATCTTTTGTTCCACCGGATAGCCTCCACGCTCGGAAACACCGTTCACGACCTCATCATTCGCTAATACGGTACCCAAGGCGGCACACCAGTTTACCATGGTCTCGCCACGATAAGCGATCCGGTAGTTGAGTAATATCTCTTGTTTTTCTTTATCGCTCTTGGCTTTCCATTCCTCGGCGGTGAAACTAAGTTCCTCTCCGCAAGCTACGTTCAGACCTTCCGTACCACTGGTCTCGAAAGCCTGTATCAACTCGCTGATCGGGCGGGCTTGCTTCTCGTCGTTGCAGTAGTAGCTGTTGAACATCCGGATGAAGGCCCATTGCGTCCATTTGTAATATTCGGGATCGCAGGTACGGATCTCACGGCTCCAATCGTAGCAGAAACCGATCTTTTCCAATTGCTCCCGATAACGGGCTATATTATTTTTTGTCGTGATCTCCGGATGTTGGCCGGTCTGGATGGCGTATTGCTCGGCGGGCAATCCGTAAGCGTCGTAACCCATCGGGTGCAATACGTTAAAACCTTGCAAACGTTTGAAACGCGAATAAATATCAGAAGCTATATAACCGAGCGGGTGGCCAACGTGCAATCCCGCACCGGAAGGATAGGGGAACATGTCCAATACATAGTATTTAGGCTTATTCGTGTCTTTTTCGACTTTATAAACCTTTTCGGCAATCCAGTAGTCGTGCCACTTCTTCTCAATCTCTCTGAAATTGTACTCCATGATCGTTTATCGTTTTTGTATCGTTTTCTATTTAAGGCCACAAAGTTAGTGAATTTATTTATTTTATATGAGTTATTTACATGAACTGTTTATTTCACGTAACCAATCCGGGGGCGAGATTGATTCTCGGTTCTTTTCGCTTGTAACTCAGCGAGTGACAGATTGATTAGCTCAAGTTGCGTACGGGTATCTTCGTTGATGTCGTTGTAATCGGCAAATGCTTCTTCGATATACGCTTTGAGTTCCTTTACTTCTTGTTGGAGTTCAAACAAAGGGGAGGAAGAACTTATTATTTGTCGTATGCCGACGAAAGCACGCATGATAGAGATATTGACTTTAATGGCTGTATCGGATCTGAGTACAGAAGAAAGCATTGCTATACCTTGCTCCGTGAAAGCGAATGGAGCATATTGGTTACCTCCTTTCTTTGAGATGCCAATTTGGCATACCATATTGTTTTTCAAGTTGTTAAATTCTTGAATTGTTAATGTGAACATAAAATCATCAGGAAAGCGTTCTATGTTTCGTCTGACCGCACGTTTCAGTTGGGCGGTTTCTGTTCCATACATTTCCGCCAGATCAAAATCCAGCATGACTTTTTGCCCTCTGATCTCATAAATCTTGTTTTGTATCGCTTGTAATTCCATAGTATAAGAACTTATTAGTTTACTTTATTTGATATAACCAATTTTAGGTCTTTTAGCATTGTTCTTTTTCTTTGTAGCCAGTTCGGAAAGAGCTATGTAAATATCATCCAAAGACTTTTGGGTATCTTCACTGAGATCATTGATAGCGCAAAGCGTTTCCTCATTAGCCATTTCAAGAGATTTGATACGTTCTTGTAGCTCTTTAATTTCGATGGAACTAGTGATAGTTTGTAAGGTATAATTCCGGATAGCGACAAAGGCTCTCATAATGTTTCTGTTGATTTCGATCGCAATGTCTGAGTTCAGCACACTACTTAGCATTGCGACTCCTAGTTCCGTGAAAGCGAATGGCATATATTTAAAGTTATTACCTCTACCTTTATTCAAGGTCACAAATTGTGATCTTGAAAGTTCCTCCTTGGTCAATTCAAACATAAAATCAGAATCAAATTTCTCAATATTATTTTTTACTTGTTGATTAAATGCTTTTGTAGTATAACCATAAATTTCAGAAAGATCGGCATCTAAGATTACTCTTTGTCCTCGAATTTCATAAATTCTTTCTTTCAAATATTCTTCTGTAATATCAATCACAGCAAATTCATCTTTCTTTTTATCTTCTGCCATAGAACTCCTCCATCCATTTGCGGTCAAAAAAATCGTCCGCAATTCTCATAGGACCATTTTACTGACGTCAGTAAAATGGTCTATTCCTCATTTTTCTTCATTTTGTCATAATACGCTTTATACCTATAGATTGTCCTCTCACTGACATTGTTCCGCTTCGCAATTTCTACCATCGTCATGCCGCTCTCATACCCAACAACAAAATCATTATAAATTGCCATCCACTTGGCGTTATGTTTCTGACGACCACTTAATTTACGATTTCTGTAATTCTCCAATTCCTCCCGAAGTTCTGCATTCTCTTTTTCCAACTCCTCAATTCTTTTTAATGCCTCTTCAAGTGTTACCGTTTTCTCCATTACCCTGTCCTCCGTTCATGTCATTTTCGTTTTGTCTATATTATAAATATCTATGTTACTTTAGTCAATCCGATTATGTCATGTTGCATCATTTTTTACAATAGCTTTCATACAATCGAAATACCGCTGACCGATTAGATCGCGATTCCGTCTATGTCCTGATATGACTTCATATCCATCTCTACTTTGAATGGATGTTTTTTGATGTCAAAAAAAGACCGCTTACTTTCAATTTTTTTGAAAATAAACGGTCTTGCTCGTTCTTTTATTCTGTTGAATGATAAAACACTACGTTTTGACTTTGTT
>ENA-OPSD01002047-OPSD01002047.1-human-gut-metagenome-genome-assembly--contig:-NODE-2047-length-13080-cov-5.979808_pt1 | contig 13080 bp, 10 predicted proteins | sample MGYA00241453_ERZ501898 | MGnify/ENA primary metagenome ERZ501898 (study PRJEB25962, sample SAMEA2042226) | human gut metagenome | biome: human gut; feature: human-associated habitat; material: faeces... | reverse complement strand
ACACCAACTCCATCAAGTCATCCCCTGCCCGCCGTCTGCGGCTGCATCGTATCGCGCAAACCTATGTCACGATGCTGAATGCAGGCGCGATGATTTATCGAGATGAAAAGCCGCCTGTATTTGTGCCTGATGGTAGCAGTCTTTGCCGCATTGAAGCCCCTGCTTTTTATGATTCCCGCGAGATGAAAGAGTTGGGCCTTGAAATGGTAAAGGTTCACGGCTCTCGTATGGTAGGCTCGCTGCTGACCCCATCCCGCACCTTTGCTGTGTTCAACGGCATGGATGCTGTTCTGACCTTTGACACGCAAATCGAACAGCGGGGAAAAATCATGCTGCAAAATATCCGCTGTACGCGGACTGGCGCAAGTCACACGCCTGATGGTATCCTGCTGTCCGATCAGTGGACGGTGATGACTACCCTGCTGGAAGATGCAAAGACCTACAAGAAAGAGCGCTTCCTTTTTGGCGAGGGCTACGAACATTTCTACTTTCTCACCAATGACTACCACGGCGAGACGTTGCTGTGGCTGCTTTGTCACCCGGAGATTATCGGGCAGTTAAACGCCATGCTGCTGCAAGAACTTCAGCCGCCTTGCCGTAATGCCTTCATCGAGAACGACGCTCGTACAGATGCCGGCACGCCAATTCTGTTCTGTTATCTGCCGGATCTGCCGCGTCTATTCCGATTTTTCTCTGCCTTGGAGCTGCTGCAAATGAAAGGTGCCATCCTCTGCTTTGATTTTCAGGCAGACGCGCTGCGGTCTCTCTGCGGTGACAGGGTCGAGGTGCAGACCATCGACTTTGCTGAGTTCGAGAGGAGGTTTCTGACTTCACCATGAAACGTCCCTCAAAAAGATTACAGATTCTGTTGGCAGTCGCACTGCTGCTCTATGCCTGCGGCTATGTAACGCAGTTTATCGGCAACTATGCTGTTTGGCAGAAAAACGGCGGTATGCTGGGCGGCACTTCCCCGCCGTTTCCCTCTTTGATGCCGCTGGCTTGCCTCAAAGGTATTTTGTGGTTTGCCAAACCCGTTTATGAGTAGAGCTAAACTTCGCAGAACAGCTTTATAAGAAAGCAGACAAATCAAGTAATCCCCACATACCACTTTGTTGTGCCCAGAAGCAATTCTGCTGTAACGAGGGAGCCAGTTTTTCGTACTGCCCTGCACGAATGAGCGTTTTGCCTACAACGTCTTTCACAAGGTACTGCCCGCTTTCATCTTGGAGCACGACAAAGCCAAACAGTTCAGGTGCAGGATAGCTGAGTTCGGTGTGTCCGTAATGCAGAATAGGACGGTACTCACAAGGAATTACTTCCTCGCCGGTCTCATTAACATACCCCCAGTTACCAGTTCCGTTTTGAACCGCAATCAGTTTATCTGTTGACATTGCGGCAGCCTGATATACAAAATTGGTAACTAATGTGCCAGCACGGGAGGCTATTGCATATGGTGTGCCTTCATCGGGGTACTATGTCAGACCGCCAGCGTCTTCGGTTTCATCAACAAGAGTTCCCTTCTGGACAGCTAATAGCTTATCTATTGGGAGATTAGCAGGAATACTCTCCGCAGGGCCAGAACTTCCTTCTGTTTCGTATAGGGTATTGCTGTCTGCATCATAGACATAATAGATTCTGTTTTGCACATTTCAAAGCCTAAAACGGAAGCTGGCATTCGGACAATCCCGATGCTTGATACCGTGAAAGATGCCTTTGAAATGATGCAGGAAGAACAAGTGGAATCCGGACTGGACGATACTGAAATCGATGGAATGACGGGCTTTATCTTTTGTAACCGTTATGGTAATGTTCCTAATCCACAGTGTGTAAATCGTGCTATCAAGCGCATCATTGCAGATTACAATGCGGGCGAGGAAGTGGCAGCAAAGAAACAGCGCCGGGAGGCGGTTTTGCTTCCGGACTTTTCGGCACACCATTTGCGCCATACTTTCTGTACAAGGCTTTGCGAAAAAGAGACCAATTTAAAGGTCATCCAATCGGTCATGGGGCATAAAGACATTCAGACAACGATGGACATTTATGCCGAAGCAACCGAAGAAAAAAAGCAGGAATCGTTTGAACGATTGGCTGCAACACTGGATGTTTTTTAATCAGCGAAGAAGTGCTCTACTGAGTACTTCTATTGACAGCAAAAATTCACTACTGACAGCAAAATGACAGCAATTAGAGAGTGATTACTGGATAATCACGAAGGGGCACGAATATTTGGAAATCACACAAAACCGTGATAGTAAAGCATCACGAAGCATTGTGAAGTGATTCTAAATATAATCCCGACGATGAAGCCTATCGACTGGTTTTGTGTCGTAGCTACGATATAAAGTTGCAAAAAACAGGCCGTTTTGGGGCAAAATGTACCAATTTATCCCATTTGCCTGAAAATATCCACAAGCGATTTTGCGCGCATCCTGCCGAAAAGCAGGATGCGCTTTTTTGTTGCAGCGTGAATTTTCACCACTGGCGGTACGGTTTTGAGAGCCTATCGCCAGTCTTGACAGACAAAACCGCAGCAATTTCCGAAGGAAAATTTCGGCGAGGGAGACATATTCTCCCCCGCCGTTTATTATAGATTCCCGAAAGATTTGAAAAGAAAGAAGGTATTTCCCATGAGCATCATTATCGGCATCGACCACGGCTACTACTATCATATTGGGCTCGTCAAAAGACACTACAAATCCATTGCGGATAACGTCAATGATGTCTTGCCGTGTCACATCCGAAATTTTATCCATCATAATCATTAGCAGATAATCTGTCGCGCCTTATACTGCCTCAGTAGGGATCATTTCTTTCCTATACTGCGCCGGTGACTTTCCTATCTCTTTCTTAAACACCCTGCTGAAATACAGCGGGTTCTCATACCCTACGATTTCGGAAATTTCCTTGATGTTGTAGGTCGTGCGCTCCAACAGGCTTTGGGCGTTGACCATGCGCAGGGAGAGGATGTACTGGGCCGGGGACATACCTGCGTACTGTTTGAAATTGTGTATAAACCAGTTGGTGCTGATGTGCAGGGATTCCGCATAATCGTCTATGCTGATCTTTGTGTTATAGTTCTCGTTGAAGTAAGCCGCCGCGCGTTCAATTTGCTCTTGGACGTTGCCGGTGGCTTTTTTCTGTTCATGCTGTTGGCGGTCCACCAACAGCAGAATATCGTTGAACAGCGATGCAATATAGTCCTCGTACCCATAGCGGCACAGCTGCAACTCCTGAATGATTTTGCGGAACAACGCCTTGTAATCCGGCAACACACCGCAGTAGAACACATGCTCATCGAGCGAGATGCCGTGATACTCCAGTATGTTCTTTACATCGCTGCCTGTGAAGTGAATCCAGAAAACTTCCGGGTTATCTTCCAGATAATATACATATTTTTGGATTTCTTCCGGCTTGTAAAGCACCATATGGCCTGCGCTGACGATTTCTTCCTTGCCGTCAAACCAGAAATGCGTCTTGCCGTTTGCCACATATAAAATCTGGTAATCCCTGCGCCCTTTCTGCCAGCAGGTCGGTAGTTTGGGGCGCGTTTTCAGCCGGTAGGTGCCACAGCTGCCCACCACCAACGGCGTGGAGTTGTCTTTGAAATCTGTACGGGAATTGTTCAGATATCCAGAGTTAATGTACACAAAAATTCCCTCCTGTTTTTGTGAATATTGCGAGGTGCTTCGTCCATTTTACCTTCACTTTACAAAAAGCCATTGATTTTGTGCATATTTAGTGCAATACCGTTTATGTTTTATTGTATATGGAAATTGTATAATAATTTCAGACGAAACGCAAGCAGAACTGTATAAATCACAGGAGGAGAATGGATGATTATTCCGCACTATTACGAGGACCCGCACACACTGCATGTGGGTACCATGCCGAATCGTGCCTATTACATTCCGGCATCCCGGCGCAGCGATGCCTTAGTCGAGCACCGCGAAACTTCGGATCGCTTCCAGCTTTTGAACGGAAGCTGGAAATTTCGGTACTACGCCAGTATTTATGACTTGCAGGATGCTTTCTATGAGGTCGGCTATGATACCTCCGCTTTTGACAGCATCCCGGTCCCCAGCGTGTGGCAGAACCACGGTTACGACCACCACCAGTACACCAACATCCGTTATCCATTTCCCGCTGATCCGCCGTATGTTCCCAAAGAGAATCCCTGCGGCGCTTACCTCTACGACTTCACCTACCAAAAGGATGCCGCTGCCCCGCGCGCATTTCTGAATTTTGAGGGCGTTGCCTCCTGCTTCTACGTCTGGCTCAACGGTCAGTTTGTCGGGTACAGTCAGGTCGCCCATTCCACAAGCGAGTTCGATGTAACGAAGTTTTTGCAGGACGGCACCAACCATCTGGCGGTTCTCGTGCTGAAATGGTGCGATGGCAGTTACATGGAAGATCAGGATATGTTCCGCATGAACGGCATTTTCCGTGATGTCTACCTGCTGCACCGCCCGGAACAGTGCATCGAGGACTATTTCATTACCACCGACATCCACGGCAGCACCGCAGAGGTTGCTGTCCGCCTGCGTTACTACGATTCCGCCGTTGCCACCCGCATCACCCTCTACGATGCAGTTGGCACGATGGTCGGCAGCGTAACGCCCGTGGAAGCACCGGATGATGCGGCATTCCCCTATCATGCAGAAATCACCATTGTTGACCCGACACTCTGGAACGCAGAGCAGCCCTACTTATATACCCTTGTGTTGGACACGCCCAACGAGACTATTACGGACCGTGTGGGCATCCGCGAGGTTCACGTTGCCAACAATCAGATTTATGTCAACGGCCAGTCCATCAAGTTCCACGGTGTGAACCGCCACGAATCCGACCCGGTCACCGGCTATGCCGTTGGCTTTGAGCATACGAAAAAAGACCTGCTCATGATTAAAAAACACAACTTTAATGCCATCCGCACCAGCCATTACCCGGATGTGTCTTACTTCTATCAGCTCTGCGACCAGTACGGCTTCTTTGTCATTGATGAAGCTGACAACGAGAGCCACGGTGCGTCCGAATACTATTGCGAGGGCAACGAAAGCTGGCCCAACCACGTTGAAAACTGGAACAAGCCCATCGCAGACAACCCGGAGTTCACCGAGGCCACCGTAGACCGCACCCGCCTTTGCGTGGAGCGTGACAAGAACCGTCCCTGCGTCATCATCTGGTCGATGGGCAACGAGAGCGCCTACGGCTGCACGTTCGAAGAAGCGCTGGCATGGACAAAGAGCTTTGACCCCCGCCGCCTGACCCACTACGAGAGCGCCCAGTACCGCAGCAAGAACCGTAAATACGATTTCTCGAACATTGATATGTTCAGCAATATGTACCCTTCTCTCGAAAGCATTCAGGAATATCTGGACAACGAGCCGGACAAACCCTATATCATGTGCGAGTACAGCCACTGTATGGGCAACGGCCCCGGCGATTTGGAGGATTACTTCCAGTTCATTCAGAGCCATGACGGCTTGGTCGGCGGTTTCCTGTGGGAATGGTGCGACCACGGTATTTATAAAGGGAAGATGCCCGACGGCCGCGACATCTATTATTACGGCGGCGACCACAATGAGTGGCCGCATGACGGCAACTTCTGCATGGACGGTCTGGTCTACCCCGACCGCCGCCCGCACACCGGGCTGTTGGAGTTCAAGAACGTCTATCGCCCGGCGCGTGTTGTGAAGTACGACCGGGAATCCGGCATGCTCACGCTGCACAACTACATGGACTTTGTTGATTTGACCGAGTATGCCGCGCTAACCTATCAGGTAAGCTGCGACGGCGAGGTCATCGACAACGGCTTCATCCCCTACCCTGACGGTTTCACCCTGCCGCCGCACAGCGAAAACGCCTTGCCGTTGGCCGTCCATATTCCCGATAAAGGCAAGTGTTTCCTGAAAATCTTCTACCATTGCGATAAAGACCTGTCCTTGCGTTCGGAGGATCATCTCCTGGGGTTTGATGAAATCCTGCTGGAAAACGAAGACAGCCGCAATCAGAAAACTTTGGCTATGTGGAGTGATGCCCCTTCCAACAGCACAATCACTGTTCAGGAGACGGATCGCCATTTGACGCTGTGCGGCAAGAACTTCACCTACAACTTTAATAAGCTGACGGGTCTGTTCGCCGCGATGCAGTACGAGGATGCAGTCCTGCTGGACAAGGAAATGGAGTTCAACATCTGGCGTGCTCCTACGGACAATGACCGCAAGCTGAAGCTGGATTGGCTGGCTGCCCGCTATGACCACTGTATGACCAACGCCTACCGCACCGAATATCAGGTGACGGACAGCGGTGTGACTCTGCGCGCCAAAGTCGGCATTGCACCGATCAGCTTGCAGAAATTCCTTGATTTGGATGTCTGCTGGACGGTTTCTAACCGCGGTGCAGTAACGCTGGCACTGCACGCTGAGCGCAACACGGTATTCCCCGAACTGCCGCGCTTTGGCCTGCGCCTGTTCCTGCCAAAAGAAATGGCCCGCGTCAGTTACTTCGGCATGGGTCCGATGGAAAGCTACTGCGACAAGCACCATGCTGCCAGCCACGACTACTTCAGTTCCACCATCTGGCAGCAGCACGAGGACTATATTCGCCCGCAGGAGAACGGCAGTCACTATGATTGCGATTATGTCCAGCTGGATGGCGCTGGCATCAAGCTTACCGCTGTCGGTGCAAAGCCGTTCTGCTTCAACGCCTCGCACTACACGCAGGAAGAGTTGACTGAAAAGGCGCACAACTATGAGCTGCATCCCTGTGACAGCACCGTTCTCTGCCTTGACTATGCACAGAACGGCATCGGCTCTGCCAGCTGCGGGCCGCGTCTGGCGGAGCAGTACCGCCTTGACGACGCTTCCTTCGATTTCAGCATCCGTTTGATTCCTGAAAAAGCATAACCCCTACACAAAAGAATGGAGAAAATCTCATGTCTGAAAACACGGAAAGACGCTATTTAAAATGGTATAACAAGGTCGGTTACGGCTCCGGCGATGTTGCGGGCAACGTGGTCTATGCGTTCCTCTCCTCGTTCGTTATGATTTACCTGACCGACACCGTCGGCCTGAATCCCGGCATCGTCGGCACGCTGATTGCTGTGTCCAAGCTGTTTGACGGCATTACCGACATCTTCTTTGGCTCGATGATCGACAAGACGCACTCCAAGATGGGCAAGGCTCGCCCGTGGATGCTCTACGGCTACATCGGCTGCGCCATCACACTGGCCGGCATCTTCGCCATTCCCATGGGCATGAGCGAGTTTGCCAAGTACGCATGGTTCTTTATCTGTTATTCCATGCTGAACGCTGTGTTCTACACGGCCAACAACATCGCCTACTCTGCCTTGACTTCCCTTGTCACCAAGAACAGCGCAGAGCGAGTCGAGATGGGTTCCTACCGCTTCATGTTCGCATTCGCCACCAGCCTTGCCATTCAGTCTTTCACGCTGCTGGCTGTCTCTGCACTGGGCGACACTGCCGAAGCATGGCGCACCGTGGCTATCGTCTATGCCATGATCGGTCTGATCGTCAACACGCTCTCTGTTTTCTCCGTCAAGGAGTTGCCGGAGGAAGAGTTTGTCGATACCACGGATAAAGCCGAAATCGAGAAAGACGAGAAGTACGGTCTTGTCGAAGCTGCCAAGCTGCTAGTCTCCAACAAATACTACCTGATGATCTGCGTCACCTACATTTTGCAGCAGATCTATGGTGCCATGATCAGCATGGGTACCTACTACACCGCCCATATCCTTGGCGACAAGAACCTGTTCGGCGTGTTCTCCTGGGCCATCAACATTCCTTTGATCATCGCACTGGTCTTTACCCCGACCCTCGTTGCCAAGATGCACGGTATGTACAAACTGAACGTCGGCAGCTATGCCCTTGCTACCGTGGCCCGTGCGCTCGTTGCTGTGGCTGGTTATACTGGCACCGGCGATGTCAAGATGATGCTGCTCTTCACGGCCATTGCTGCACTGGGTCAAGGCCCGTGGCAGGGCGACATGAACGCCGTTATCGCCTCCTGCTCCGAGTACACTTGGCTGACGAAGCACAAGCGCGTGGACGGCACGATGTACTCCTGCACCTCGCTCGGTGTCAAGCTGGGCGGCGGTCTCGGCACCGCCATCACCGGCTGGCTGCTGGCGTTCAGCAACTACGATAAGGCGCTGGCTGTGCAGCCGGAATCCTGCATCAATATGCTGAAACTCATGTACCTCGTGATTCCCTTTGTGCTGGACGCCATCATTACCTTTATCCTCTCCCGCATGAAGGTCGAGGAAGCCAACGATAAGATTCGCGCCGAAATGAAAAACTGATATTCACTATTCTCCTTCTTAAAAAGGGCTTCCGCATCTGCTGGCGGAAGCCCTTTTTCTGTATAGTGCTTTCACCTCTAAAATCGGCCAAAGCACTGGCTATTAAATCTATTGGCGGCGAAGATATGGACGGTTCCTCTTTCTGCAAATCCGGGGTACGCCTCATGCTCTGCTTTTCTAAGTATTCCTGCACGATTTGCTCAATCAAGGCGCGGTCCGTCTGCTGGAAAGACCTCGTGCCTGCCTTTTCATAACACGGAATTGCATCGGCAAGCAGGCGTAGATGACGCTATGGACGAGTTGGATTGGTAACACAACAGTTTATGAAAGGAATTGTCGCAGCAAAAGCAAAAGGCGTGAAGTTTGAAAGACCGCCCAAACCATTGCCGCACAATTTTCACGAAATCCGTAGGGCATGGCGTGCGAAGAAAATGACGCTGAAACAAGCGGCAGAAGCTTGTAATATGCCTGTTGGAACATTCTATGACAAAGTTCGGAAATTTGAAAACACCGCTTAAATAAAACGAATCAACAATTTGGGAAAGTGTACCTTTGCAAAGGTCGAAAAGAAGTGAAATTTTGCCTTAGAATAATGCTACTGTCAAGGGTTCCTGGCAAAATCAGACGATTTACACAAAGATGTCAATAGATAATTATTGCTTTTGTGGTGAAAAATTCCGGTGCGGAATTTGCTTGCGCAAATCTGCACCGGGATTTTCTGCTTTTTGCAACACCTTTAGCCCGTCGCATTGCGGCGGGCTGGTGTGGCATATTGTGGCTCGCTGGCCCTGCGGCAGGTGCTTATAGCGCAGCGTTTGAAACAGGCTCATGCGGATATATCGGTAACAAGTTGTTTTACTTATCGTGATACCGTAGGCGCTGCCGACTTTTGCTATTGCATCCTGCGGACTGGATCCGGTCAGCATATACGATTCTAGCGCGGCCAGATAGTCTGCACGGCTGCCAATCTTTAAATCGGGGCCATGGGCGGTACGCATATAATCAGCGTGGTATTGTGCCTTTTGCGGCGAGTAGTTTTATAGTATTCCCATGTTGCGCCGTTTAGCTGGTCAACCATGCCGCGCCGAAGTTCGCGGCAGATGGTTGACGGCCAAACGCCGACCTCTTTTGCAATGGCGGTTTGCGTGAAGCCCAGTTTATACAGATGTGCGATTAAGTTGCGTTCTGCGCCGGTCAATGGTCGGCCTTTTTTTGCATTCGGTGAAGAGGAAAGAATCTGACAAGTGATCCATATATAGGCTTTTACACTGTTCAATGCAACTACATTTTCGCCGTTGCGTTGCGGTCTTCCCCCAAGGCTACGCCGCCCTCATGGCCGAAACCGGGCTGTTGCAGGACGAACCGTCCATGTACATCCGGAAACAATGGAAGAAGCCCGGAACAAAAGTGACCAATTTGAGAAAGCTGGGTATCCCGGCTGACAAGGCTTACCAGTGGGGCAACTCCAGACTGGGATACTGGCGTATCGCCGGTAGTCCTGATTTAAAGTGTTCCATTACAAACGAAAGACTCGCAGCAGCGGGATACTTTAGTATCCTCAACTACTACGAGTCTTTGCACTTATGCGGTTGAACCGTCGTGTACCGGTCGGTACGAACGGTGGTGTGAGAGGTCGGCTCTTTAAGGAGAGCCGACTACTCGATTATTGGCGGCAAATTACTCGCCCAGATGCCAGATATCGTCGTTGTACTCGGCGATGGTACGGTCACTGCTGAACATACCGGCCTTAGCAATGTTGATAACGCACTTCTTGCGCCAGCCCAGCGGGTCGCAGGCATAGTCGCTCAGGGCCTGGCCCTTGCGCACCACATAGGCGTTGAAGTCGGGCAGCGTCTGGAACCAATCCTTGTTGATGAGTTCGTCGTGCAGACGCTTGAGGTTTTCCTCATGACCGGCGGCCAGCATTTCGGGGCTGGTCAGGAAGTCGATGGCGCGGCGGATGTTGGGGTCGCCCTCGTACCACTGGGCGGCGCAGTAGTCGCCCGCGTCATAGCGGTGGATGACCTGGTCGGACGTCTGGCCGAAGATGTAGATATTGTCGTTGCCGACCTGCTGGCTGATTTCGACGTTTGCGCCGTCCATCGTGCCCAGGGTCAGCGCACCGTTCAGCATGAACTTCATGTTGCCGGTACCGGAGGCTTCCTTGGATGCCAGGGAAATCTGCTCGGACAGGTCGCAGGCGGGGATGAGCTTCTCGGCGGCGGTGACGTTATAGTTCTCCACAAAGACGACTTGCAGATGCTTGGAAACGACCGGGTCAGCGGCAATGACCTTGGACAGCGTCAGCAGTGCGTGGATGATATCCTTTGCGATGATATATGCCGGGGCGGCCTTGGCACCAAAGATGCTGACCAGCGGGGTGGCGGGCAGATGGCCAGCCTTAATCTCGTAATACTGGTGGATGAGGTAGAGCAGGTTCAGCTGCTGACGCTTGTACTCATGCAGGCGCTTGGACTGGATATCGAACATGGCATTCGGGTCGATGGTGACGTTCTGGGTCCGTTTGAGCCAATCGGCCAGTGCCTGCTTGTTCTGGGACTTGACGGCGGAGAACTCCTGCAGGGTATCGACGTTTTCGGCGTAGGGCAGCAGCTTTTCCAGCTCGGTGGCGTCCTTGCGGAAGCCGAAACCGATGAGCTTTTCAATTTCGGCGGTCAGGGCGGGGTCGCACTCCAGCAGCCAGCGGCGGAAGGTGATGCCGTTGGTCTTGTTGTTGAACTTCTCGGGGTACAGCTCATAGAAGCCGTGCAGCTCGGCGTTCTTCAAAATTTCGGTGTGCAGGTAGGCAACGCCGTTGGTGGAGTGGGTAAAGTGGATGTCCATGTGGGCCATATGGACGCGGTCGTCCTTGTCGATGATGGCAAGGCTCTCGTCCTTGGTGCGGGTGCGGGCCAGTTCATCCAGCTTCTCGATGATGGGCATGAGCTGCGGGACCACGGCGTCCAGATAGGCGCGGGGCCACTTTTCCAGCGCCTCGGCCAGAATCGTGTGGTTGGTGTAGGCGCAGGTCTTGGTGACGATCTCGACGGCCTCGTCGAACTCGATGCCCTTCTCGCCCAGCAGGCGGATCAGCTCGGGGATGACCATGCTGGGGTGGGTGTCATTGATCTGGATGGCGGCATAGTCGGCCAGGTCATGGTAATCGCAGCCGCGGGCGGCGCACTCGGCCAGAATCAACTGGGCACCGGCGGAAACCATCAAATACTGCTGGTAGACGCGCAGGCGGCGGCCGGCCTCGTCGGAGTCATCGGGGTACAGGAACAGCGTCAGGTTCTTGTCGATGGCGGTCTTATCGAAGGTGATGCCATCGTGGACGATAGTCTCATCGATGGTGTCCAGGTCAAAAAGGTTCAGCGTGTTGGTGCGGCCCTCATAACCGGTGACGGCCAGCTTGTACAGGCGGGCATTGTAGGTTTTGCCTGCCAGCTCGACCGGATAGACCGTGTCAGTCTTTTCGGCCCAGGAGTGTGCGGTCAGCCAGGGGTCGGGCAGCTCGTTCTGGACGCCGTCCTTGAAGGATTGGTGGAACAGGCCGAAGTGATAGCGCAGGCCGACACCGTCGCCGGGCAGATCCAGCGTGGCGAGGGAGTCGAGGAAGCAGGCAGCCAGGCGGCCCAAACCGCCGTTGCCCAAGGACGGCTCCGGCTCGACTTCCTCAATGTCGGACAGGTTCTTGCCCGCAGCAACCAGCGCGGCGCGGGTGTCGTCGTAGAGACCCAGGTTAATAAGGTTGTTGGACAGCAGCTTGCCAATCAGGAACTCGGCGCTGATGTAGTAGAGCTTGCGGCCCTTGACAGGCTTGACGTGGGCGGCGCTCTGCTCGCGGACGATGTCCAGCAGGGCAAGGTAGATTTCCTGGTCAGTGCAGGATGCCAGCGGCTTGTTGGTTTTGGCTTCGATCACAGTGGTCATATTCATGAGAGTTACCTCCTCATATACTTGCCTCCCCTGGCAGGGGCGGAAGAGTTGAGCCTTGCCTTGGCCCAGAACTTTTGGGCCAATAGGTATATTTCTTGACTACACCTAGGTTATACCACACAAAACGCGCATGATGCTTGCAAAATAATGGCCAATAGTGGTACAATACTATCAACGAGGTGAAAATCATGCCAAATCAGAAACCCTTGCGCGAAACAAAGCAACACGGGGCCGCGTGGTTTCCTTTCAACATCTATCCCTGCACGATCCCGCAGGATTTTCCCCAGGTGGCGCTGCACTGGCAGGACAGCATGGAGCTGGTGTTTGTCAAAAAAGGGCGCGGCATCGTGCAGGCGGGCCTGACGACCTACACCGCCGAGGCGGGCGATGTCTATGTGTTTGCCCCCGGCGTGCTGCACGCGCTGCGCCAGCTGCCGGGCGAGGTGATGGAATATGAGAACATCATCTTTGATTTGGAACTGCTGGGCGGTGCGGGCGACCTGTGCGCTGAAAAATACCTGCTGCCCCTGCAAAGCGGCCGCCTGGCGCTGCCCATGCGGCTGGCCCCCAACGACTGGGGCTATACCTGGGCCGTAAACTGTCTGCACGCGGCAGAGGAGTTCAACAAGCTAAAGGATGTTGGCTATGAGCTGTGTATAAAGGGCGAACTGCTGTTGTTTTTGGCGGCGCTGGTGGGCCGCAGCGGCGACCTGCCCCCTGCCGATACCCCCGACACCCGACGTTTGAAAACCGTGGTACAACTGGTGAACGAGCAGTACGCGGGCGCACTGCACGTGACCGACGCAGCGGCAGCCTGCGGG